>Ga0307507_10000473_pt1 | contig 84493 bp, 34 predicted proteins | sample 7_EM_MG_FD_207223 | JGI IMG/M metagenome (GOLD analysis project Ga0307507, IMG submission 207223) | Populus trichocarpa ectomycorrhiza microbial communities from riparian zone in the Pacific Northwest, United States - 7_EM | ecosystem: Host-associated > Plants > Roots > Unclassified | place...
TAAATTCTCGGTAGCACCCCTTAAGAACGGTTACCTTAACTACCCCTAGACCCCTACTGGACCGTTACCAGACGGTTACCGGACGGTTACTTTTCGGTCTTAAAGAAGCTTCAAGCCAATTTTACCAGTAATTACGTACCTTTGGAAACCTGGCGCTAGGTTCTATTATAACCGTCCGTTGAGGGGCTAAACGCGTATTTTCTTCCCGGAAAATCCGTAAAATATGGCATATTATCTCGTACGCCTAACCCCGTGCCCTATTTTATGTTGAGGCGTACTAGGTATTTCTAGGCACCAACTAAGCCGTATATAGAATTTTGCTAACTTTTCCGAGAAAGGGGCTTATCTTTGGTGGCAACGTTGAGATTTGGCCTAAGCGCGCGTGGCCTGGGCGGTCTAAGCCCGCTTGGACGTCGGACTGTTACTTTTCCGGTTTGAAGATTCACTTCATAAGTGCACCAGACGCGTAAGCGAGTGGTTGGTGCACTGAACGCGTAAACGCGTACCTGGCGTACCAAACGCGTAGGCACGCGGTTAGTACAATAGGTGCTATAATTATACACTAGCGGTACTTGAAAAATGAAACCACTTATATACAGCCTCCGTAATTGCTTTAATAGAACCATAAAACACAAAAGAAAATACATAGGAAATCTCCCCCGAGGTGCCGTCTAAGCTGCCTTCCAAACGGTGCCCCAAGCTGGCCGTAAGTTCTGCTTACGGTCCGTAGAATGAACCGTACGGCCTTTTAACGGGTAGTAGACGAGCTATAAGTTGGATCGTGAGGGCCGCTAAGGCGCTAGTGCTAAGCGAGCTAATGGCAATTTTCCATCCTAGGGATAGAAAATCGTAATTAGTCAATTCAACTACCCTGCAAAATTTGGCGGGTCACATAAGTCCACTAAGTTCCACCGTAGCTTTCCACCATTTTCCACCTATACCGTATAACGAGCCGTACGGCCTTCCAACGGGCCGTAGACGTACTGTAGGTGCTCTATTAGTCCTATTCTACCCATTCTATAACTTCTAGGTTAAGCTTATTTGTATTAATTAGGGTTTTAAGAGCTTAACACGGCTTTGCCTTAGTTATAGCGTCTACTGGGTTATCTCCGCTGCTAATCTATTTAACCTCTATAATCTCGCGCCGTTTATAGGCCTAATGTAAGCATATAAGGTTAACTATAAGCCTCTTCTCTTGTGTTGTACCTAGTTTAACTAGGCAGTTGTAGAGGGACTTTAAATTGGTGTATAGAACCAGGGGTAACTACTCCAGTTATAGAATCTTCTAGACCGTTAATTTAATTACGGCTGCTATATCAAAGCCATAGGCTTGTGCATATAGCTTAGAAGCTAGTACACTGCGGGTTACTTATTTATACTTAATTAAAAACTAGTGCAGTATATTTACGTCCTAATTATGGTCCGTAAGTACAATCACAAAGCCAATTTATGATAATAGGTCTTTGTTATTAGCAAAAGAGGCATCTATAAATGCCATTATACTAAGGGAATTTAGGTCTAGTAGTACAAAAGTAAGTCCTCTTATTGCGTTATTAATTTGCCATTGAATACGCTTATTAAGCTACTTAACATTTTCTTCTTGCGGATCTACTGCCTAGGCCGCAAAGGATAAGTCGTAGGCAGATTCAGATTAGCAGACTATGGCTATATAGGCGCCTCTTGCACGCTATATAGCGTATTAGTCCTTTATATTTACGGTCTTACAGGTCTCTCCGCGGGAACTGGTAAGGTCCGTAGGCTTTGCTATAACAGGCTTTAGGTTTTAAGCTTAGTGTTCCTAAGTTAGCTTAATTAGGTTACCCTTTTATATAATTAGGCCTCCATTAAACTTAATCAGATTCTGCTTAGTTAGCTACTTTTATGGCTTTGCCAAGAACTTAGCCTTTTATAGTTCAGTTTCTTTAGTATCCGCAAAGGTCTAGTCTACTAGGAATAGGGTATTATCTATTTAGAGTCCAATAATACTAAGGCCGTTTAATAGGCTATATAGGAGGCAGGGGTTGTAGGTCAACTGTTCTATTTTAAGTTTACTAACATGGTGCTAGTAGTATATCTTAAACCAATGGTTTCCAGCTTCTGGTACTCCGTATAGAGGTTTTACAACCCATAGGATTATTCCTGGTTGTAGGTTAAGCTTAGGGGGTAGCCGTATAAAGATGTCCCTACTTAGGTAGATATTAGACTGTATATAGGCTTGCGAGATATCCCATAGGTAAAGAGCTACGGGTTTACTTTACTATAGTCCAGGCATAAGTGCAAGTATAATCTATTGGCTAACTTATTAAATTGTAGGCAATTATATAAGGACTAAGCCCTTCCCTTGGTTATTATAGGCTTGTATAATAAGCCTTAATTTTTTAAAAGCTTTGTCAATACCTAGGTGCTTAATTTTATTAATAAAGCGTAAGTTGAATATATAGACGCCTTGCGGAATGTCTTTCTTTATTATAACCACAAAGACGCCCTTTTTAAGTAGTCCGTTAATCTCTTTACATTATAAGTCCGTAAAGGGGGTTTCCTGTATTAGAACTAATATATCCGCAGGTGGAGATTGTCTTGCGGATATTCCTGCAGAGGTTAGGTAAGTCTCTATTATAGTATTCTTAGTTATAGGGTGCTTTTAGGGGCGTCCTTAACCGCGCTTTACGGTAGGTATAGTAGGTTTAGTGGGTTTCTAAAGGACTTTTAGGGTAGGCAAGGGTGCTTCTAGCTTATTTAGTTCGGCGGTCGCTTCTAGTTTATCTAGTTTAGTGGTTACCTCCAGTTTATCTAGCTTGGTAGTTGCTTCTAGTTCGTCTAGCTTAACGTCATGGGTGTCTTTAGGCCGAAAGTAGGGTTTTATAGACGTGCTCCTAAAGCTGGTCGGGCCGCTAGGAAGTTGTATATAGCACATCTCATTTTCTATAGCTAGTAAACAGTAGGGTCTAGTCCACTTACCGCTTTCACGCTATACAAGGACTTCAGAGTTAAGCGGGAGGTTATATACTAGGGTCGTATTAGGTCCGTTGCGGTAGTGCAGGGCGTTATTAACAGCTTATTTAGCCCGTAGCTTAACTATCTCGGCCATCGCCTTCCGTATTGCAGCTGCTCGTTCCATAATAGACGGGGCAGGAGGATTTAGGTTACTTATCCTTAGGTAGGCTCTATAGACCAAAAGGGTAGGTACTAGTCCATTTAGGCTAGCAGTGTTATTAACGGCTTTTACAGCCATCTGTAGAGCCAGTTCCTTTTAGATGTCTTTACACTCATCCATAATAATCTAGTAAGCTCTCTGTAGGGCTAGGTAAGCTCACTTAATAAGCCCAACGGACCAATACGCCTTAACTAGAACGGCTTTTGTTAATATAGCTATGGCTATAGCATACTGCTGGAATTCCTTGCTAATGAAGTTCCTACCAGTATTATAGGTGATATACTTAGGAGGTCTAACATACGTGTTAATCTAGCAGGTCCGTAAAATATCCCAAGTGTGCTTTATAGATATATTTTGCAACCAACAGGCGGCTTAATAGCGGGTTACCTTATCAATTATATATAATACTAGACTGCCGTTAATGTACATAATGTCTACGTACACTAAATAGTTGAAGTTAAGATCCTTATAAAGGGTGAACTTAAATCGGCCTAGGGAACGTCCGTATTTCTAGCAGTAGGAGCAGTATTTAGTTAGGTAATTAACTGCCTTCCTATTAACGTCGTTATATCTAGAGCGTTTAAGGACTCTATATAGCTTTTCGGCTAACGGGTGGCTAAAACAACGATGCAAACAGTAGATCTCCGTACTAGTAAGGTAGCACGGGTTATAGTCAAAAGATTCCTAAATATAGGTCCATAAAGTCTCTCCCTATATAAGGAACGGGTGTCCAAATTGTCATGTAATTGGCAGGGTAATATGCTTGCTTCCTAGGGCAGTTGCGGGGCCAATCAAGGTGTCTGTAATATTGTTATAGTAAACCTATAACCTATCCATGTCCGCAAGGCAAAGTAAGAAAGGGGTGTCTGCTTTTACTATATAGAAGTTAACTAGGCCAATTAGGGTCTTAACTGCAATTAATCTAATTAATGCAGTTAAGCCAATGCCGAATTGGACGTTTACGGCCCTAGTTTGCATAGTGTTAATATCCATATTATTATTTGCGGTGGTCCTATATGCAAGGTATTGTCCGTAACCTATAGTAGACTTCTTAGAGGCGCCTATGTCAATTATAACACCGTAGAATTCCTTAGGGGTATAGCGTTCTGTGGTAATATATACAAATGGGTCCTGCTTATAATCTATAACATCCATAACAGGGGTGCTTGCAGAATGGTTTTTAGGCGCAACTGAGTGTATAAAGGAACGGTCGGCTAATACAGTCGTGATATTAAAGGCTTAGCTGTCCGTAAAAGGTCTAAAAGTGGTTAGGAATGTCTCTAAGGTCTCTTATTCTTAAGCGTCTAAGTTAAAGTTAATTATAAGGGCTTCTATTAACTTATTAGGGGGCTCTTCTGCTTCCTTTCCTTTATATTCCAAAATAAACTGGCTGATACGGCTATTAAGTCTCTTCCTAGACTTATTATGTTCTTTCTGGGTATGCCTTATAGACCAACATCCTTTCTTGCTGTATACGAAGCACTTCTGGCTGGTTTGTCTGCGGGGGTATATTTTCGTACGGGGGTTGCTGCGGGGGTTACGGGTAGGACTTGGTCGGTACGGGTGCTGCTAGCGGTAGCGGCGGTCCGTAAAGTAGACGTCTAAGTCTATTTATGGATATTAAATATCCATAATAAAGGCTTGCGTGCTGCCTGGTGGGTTTAAGACTTTATACATTACAATAGAGGAGCGTAGATTATTAATAAGGCCAGCTAAGGTATCTGTAGGCTTATAGTAGGCGTACTTGCAGGGCTCTACTTCCTGGCAGGCCGTAATAAGTTTATTGTGTAGAAAGTCGTCTGTTTAAAGCTTAGCGTTAAGGCCGTGCTGTAGGTGCCGGAGGTCTTTAATAAGAATTTACAGGCACTCTATAGTTGATTTTTTCAGTATTCTTATTAATTACAGTCCGTAGCTTGGTTGCATTCTATTAGGTAAGGATATTACGCTTATATTCCAGTCCTTTAAAGTAGTTACGGGTAGCTTCGCATAGCTTATTAAAGGGAACACTAAGGGGGTTACTCTTGAGGTTGGTGTAGTAGTGGTTAAGTGCTAGGCCGCGCAGCATAGTAGAGTAGGCTTAGCTGAACTCCTATTTAGGAATATCAGCCTTCTAACAGAGGTCCGTAAAGATGGTTAGTTTAAAGTTAAAGTTGTCATTTTTACCGCTATACTTGGATTTGTCGGTGTAGAGCTTAGCTAGGTTAGCTAGCTCCTTACCATAGGTCTTTACTTAGGTGCGTTGCGGATCTATAACTTGCGGATCTATAGCTTGCGGATATATAGCTTACAGATATATGGTTTGCGGATATATAGCTTGCGGATCTATAACTTAGGCAGGTTGCGGATCTATAGCTTTATTAACGGAAGGGTTTTGGTCCGTATTTTAGTTTATAGGGGTATTACGGTCCGTAACTTGGGTACTAGGTGTGCTTTAGCCCGTAAGATTAATTCCGAAATCGCTTGGGTTTATAGGACGAATTTAGTTAAGTAGGTTAGATATAAGGCCAGCAATACCATTAAGTTTAGGAGAAGCAGAGAGATTATTTATGGCTTTAACTTAGTCTAGGATTTTCTCTTTAGTCTATTCCGTTTGGTCCTCCTCCTGTATTGTGTTATATAAGGACCATGCAATAGTAACTCATTTATCCTTTTTAACCCATACACCTTGGTGACGTAAAAGGGTTTATAGGTTACGGATGGCAGTAGGGTTATAAGCCTTAAGAATAGCTTCCGTAAAGTCCGTAAAGTCTTCCTTATATTACTCCCATAGGTTGTTGTTTAGAAGCTTATAGTGTCCGTATTTAAGGATTTTAAAATTAATATAGTTGTTAACGTCGTCCGTAGACGTGAGGTTGACTCCTTGGCTCCACTTCTTTTAACCTTTACTAATTTGCTTACTTGTATCTGCCATATTATATAGCATTGTATGTCTATATAAGCTGTGGCGGGTCATAGTAGCTTATAGCGGGTGGGGGAGGTCTTGTAATGGTCCGTAAAATCAATTAGCGGGTCTGTAACAGTTTAAGGGGTCTTGTAGTGGTCCGTAAAGGTAATTAACGGGTCCGTAACGGTTCGTAGAAGGGTAGGGGTCTCCATAAGGGGTCCGAAAAGAGGTTGGGGGTATTAAGGGAGGGTGTAGTAGGAATAGGGGTTTAAGGTTCAAAGAGGGTTGAGGATAGGGGGTTCCGTAAAGGTCTATATTCGCGTCTATAACTTCCAGTAAACCGTACTAAGACTTAAATAAGTATATAGAGTTGGTGATAGTCCGTAATCCCCAACTTCCAACCTTCCAGCAGGTCGTACTAGGAGTCTAAACGGGTAGTCGCTGTCGTATATATCGCTCGGTGGGAGGTGTTAAGTAATTGCTAATCTATACGCGCTTACTAATCAGTGTTCGTACTAACTTAATAGCACGAGTAAGTCGTATCCCGGGGCACGAAATACGTATAGTATTGTATGCTCTTTGGGATGGTGGTGACTGTCGATTATATAAAGCAGACTACGTGGTCTATATACTGATGCGTCCTCCCCCTAATTAGTCAGTGCTTCATAAGTGCACCAGACGCGTAAGCGAGTGGTTAGTACACCGAACGCGTAAACGCGTACCTAGTGTACCGAACGCGTAGGCACGCGGTTAGTACGATAGGTGCTATAATTATACACTGGCGGTACTTGAAAAATGAAACCACTTGTATACAGCCTCTGTAATTGCTTTAATAGAACCATAAAATACAAAAGAAAATATATAGGAAATTTCCCCTAAGGTGCCGTCTAAGCTGCCTTCTAAACGGTGCCCTAAGCTAGCTGTAAGTTCTGCTTATGGTCTGTAGAATGAACCATATGGCCTTTTAATGGGCAGTAGATGAGCCATAAGTCGGATTATAAGGGCCGCTAAGGCGCTAGTGCTAAGCGAGCTAATGGCGATTTTCCATCCTGGGGATGGAAAATCGTGATTGGTCAATTTAACTACCCTGCAAAATTCAACGGGTTACGTGAGTCCACCAAGTTCTACCATAGCTTTTTACCGTTTTTTACCTATACCGTACAACGAGCCGTATAGCCTTCCAACGGGCCATAGACGTACTATAGGTGCTCCGTTAGTCCTATTCTACCCATTCTATAACTTCTAGGTTAAGCTTATTTGTATTAATTAGGGTTTTAAGAGCTTAACACAGCTTTGCCTTAGTTATAGCGTTTACTAGGTTGTCTCCGCTACTAATCCATTTGACCTTTATAATCTTACGCTGTTTATAGGCCTAATATAAGCACATAAGGTCAACTATAAGCCTCTTTTTTTATATTGTACCTAGTTTAACTAGGCAGTTATAGAGGGACTTTAAATTAGTGTATAGAACTAGGGGTAACTGCTCCAGTTATAGAATCTTCTAGACCGTTAATTTGATTGCGGCTGCTATATTAAAGCTATAGGCTAGTGTATATAGTTTAGAAGCTAGTACACTGCAGGTTACTTATTTGCACTTAATTAAAGACTAGTGCAGTATATTTGCGTCCTAATTGCGGTCCGTAAGTATAATCACAAAGCCGATTTGTAATAATAGGTCTTTGTTATTAGTAAAGGAGGTATTCGTAAATGCCATTACACTAAGGGAATTTAGGTCTAGTGGTATAAAAGTAAGTCCTCTTGTTGCGTTGTTAATTTGCTATTAAATGCGCTTATTAAGCTGCTTAACATTTTCTTCTTGCAGATCTACTGCCTGGGCCGCAAAGGACAAGTTATAGGCAGATTTAGGTTGGCAGACTATAGCTATATAGGCGCCTCTTGCACGCTATATAGCGTATTGGTCCTTTATATTTACGGTCTTATAGGTTTTTCCGCGGGAACTGGTAAGGTCCGTAGGCTTTGCTATAACAGGCTTTAGGTTTTAGGCTTGGCGTTCCTAAGTTAGCTTAATTAGGTTGCCCTTTTATATAATTAGGCCTCCATTAAACTTAATTGGATTCTACTTAGTTAGCTACTCTTGCAGCTTTGCCAAGAACTTGGCCTTTTATAGTTTAGTTTCTTTAGCGTCCGCAAAGGTCTAGTCTGCTAGGAATAGGGTATTGTCTATTTGGAGTTTAATAATACCAAGGCCATTTAATAGGCTGTATAGGAGGCAGGGGTTGTAGGTTAACTATTCTATTTTGAGTTTACTAATATGGTGCTAGTAGTATATCTTAAACCAATAGTTTTTAGCTTCTGGTACTCTGTATAGAGGTTTTATAACCTATAGAATTGTTCCTGGTTATAGGTTGAGCTTAGGGGGTGGCCGTATAAAGATATCCCTACTTAGGTAGATATTAGACTGTATATAGGCTTATGAGATATCCCATAGGTAAAGAGCTACGGGTTTGCTTTACTGTAGTCCAGGCGTAAGTATAAGTATAATCTATTAGCTAACTTATTAAATTGTAGGCAATTGTGTAAGGACTAAGCCCTTCCCTTGATTATTGTAGGCTTATATAACAAGCCTTGATTTTTTAAAAGCTTTATTAGTACCTAGGTGCTTAATTTTGTTAACGAAGCATAAGTTAAATATATAGACGCCTTACAGAATGTCTTTCTCTATTATAACCGCAAAGACACCCTTTTTAAGTAGTCTGTTAATCTCTTTACGTTATAAGTCTGTAAAGGGGGTTTCCTGTACTAGAACTAATATATTTATAGGCGGAGATTGCCTTACGGATATTCCTGCGGAGGTTAGGTAAGTCTCTATTATAGTGTTCTTAGTTACAGAGTGCTTTTAGGGGCGTCCTTAACTGCGCTTTATAGTAGGTATAGTGGGTTTAGTAGGTTTTTGGAGGACTTTTAGGGTAGGCAAGGGTGCTTCTAGCTTATCTAGTTCAACAGTTGCTTCTAGTTTATCTGGTTTAGCGGTTACCTCTAGTTTATCTAGCTTGGTAGTTGCTTCTAGTTTGTCTAGCTTAATGTTATAGGTGTCTTTAGGCCGAAAGTAGGGTTTTATAGACGTGCTCCTAAAGCTGGTCAGGCCACTAGGAAGTTATACACAGCATATCTTATTTTCTACAGCCAGTAAATAGTAGGGTCTAGTCTACTTGCCGCTTTTATGCCATATAAGGACTTTAGAGTTAAGTGGGAGGTTGTATACTAGGGTTATGTTAGGTCTGTTGCAATAGTATAGGGCGTTATTAACAGCTTGTTTGGCCTATAGCTTAACTATCTCGGCCATCGCCTTCTATATTGCAGCTGCTCATTCCATAATAGATAGGGCAGGAGGATTTAGGTTACTTATCCTTAGGTAGGCTCCGTAGACTAAGAGGGTAGGTACTAGTCTATCCAGGCCAGCAGTGTTGTTAATGGCTTTTATGGCCATCTATAGAGCTAGTTCCTTTTAGATATCCTTACACTTATCTATAATAATCTGGTAAGCTCTCTATAGGGCTGGGTAAGCTTACTCAACAAGTCTAACAAACCAATGCGCCTTAACTGGAATAGCTTTTGTTAATATAGCCATAGCTGTAGCATACTGCTAGAATTTCTTGCTGATAAAGTTCCTACCGGCGTCATGGGTAATATACTTAGGAGGTCCAATATATATATTAATTTAGCAGGTCCGTAAAATATCCTAAGTGTGCTTTGTAAATATATTTTACAACTAATAGGTAGCTTAATAGCAGGTTGCCTTATTAATTATATATAATACTAGGCTGCCGTTAATGTATATAATGTCTATGTATACTAAATAGTTGAAGTTAAGATCCTTATAAAGGGTGAACTTAAATCGGCCTAGGGAATATCTGTATTTCTAGCAGTAGGAGCAGTATTTAGTTAGGTAATTAACTGCCTTCCTATTAACGTCGTCATATCCAGAGCGTTTAAGGACTCTATATAGCTTTTCGGCTAATAGGTGGCCAAAACGATAATACAAACAGTGGATCTCCGTACTGGTAAGGTAGCATAGGTTATAGTCAAAAGATTCCTAAATGTAGGTCTGTAAAGTCTCTCCCCATATAAGGAACGGGTGTCCAAATTGTTGTATAATTGGCAGGGTAACATGCTTACTTCCTAGGGCAGTTACGGGGCCGATCAAGGTGTCTGTAATATTGTTATAGTAAACCTATAACCTGTCTATGTCCGCAAGGCAAAGTAAGAAAGGGGTGTCTGCTTTTACTATATAGAAGTTAACTAGGCTAATTAGGGTCTTAACTGCAACTGATCCAATTAATGCAGTTAAGCCAATGCCGAATTGGACGTTTACGGCCCCAGTTTACATAGTGTCAATGTCCGTATTATCATTTGCGGTGGTCCTATATACAAGGTATTGTCCATAACCTACAGTAGACTTCTTAGAGGCGCCTATATTAATTATAACACCGTAGAATTCCTTGGGGGTATAGTGTTCTATAGTAATATATGCAAATGGGTCCTACTTATAATCTATAATGTCTGTAATAGGGGTGCTTACAGAATGGTTTTTAGGCACAACTGAGTGTATAAAGGAACAGTTGGCTAATACAGTCATGATATTAAAGGCTTGGCTGTCCATAAAAGGTCTGAAAGTGGTTAAGAATGTCTCTAAGGTCTCTTATTCCTAAATGTCTAAGTTAAAGTCAATTATAAGGGCTTCTATTGACTTATTAGGGGGCTCTTCTGCTTCCTCTCCTTTGTATTCTAAAATGAACTAGCTAATATAGCTATTAAGTCTCTTCCTAGACTTGTTATGTTCTTCCTAGGTATACCTTATAGACCAACATCCTTCCTTACCGCACACGAAGCACTTCTGGCTGGTTTGTCTATAGGGGTATGTTTTTGTATGGGGGTTACTACGGGGGTTATAGGTAGGACTTAGTTGGTACGGGTGCTGCTGGTGGTAGCAGCGGTCCGTAAAGTAGACGTCTGAGTCTGTTTATGGATATTAAATATCCGTAATAAAGGCTTGTATGCTGCCTAATAGGTTTAAAACTTTGTACGTTACAATAGAGGAGCGTAGATTATTAATAAGGCCAGCTAAGGTATCTATAGGCTTGTAGCAGGCGTATTTATAGGGCTCTACTTCCTGGCAGGCTATAATAAGTTTATTATGCAGGAAGTTGTCTATTCAAAGCTTAGCGTCAAGGCCGTGCTGTAGGTGCTGGAGGTCTTTAATAAGAATTTACAGGCACTCTATAGTCGATTTTTTAGTGTTCTTGTTAATTACAGTCTATAGCTTAGTTGTATTCCATTGGGTAAGGATATTATGCTTATATTCCGGTCCTTTAAAGTAGTTACAGGTAGCTTTGTATAGCTTATTAAAGGGAACACCAAGGGGGTTACTCTTAAGGTTAGTGTAGTAGTGGTTAAGTGCTAGGCCGCGCAGTATAGTAGAGTAGGCTTGGCTGAACTCCTATTTAGGAATATCGGCCTTTTAACAGAGGTCTATAAAGATGGTTAGTTTAAAGTCAAAGTTGTCGTTTTTACTGCTATACTTGGATTCATCGGTGTAGAGCTTAGCTAGGTTAGCTAGCTCCTTGCCATAGGTCTTTACTTAGGTGCGTTGCGGATCTGTAACTTGTAAATCTATAGCTTGCGGATATATAGCTTGCGGATATATGGTTTGTGGATATATAGCTTACGGATCTATAACTTGGGCAGGTTACAGATCTATAGCTTTGTTAACGGAAGGGTTTTAGTCCATATTTTGGTTTATGGGGGTATTACGGTCTGTAACTTAGGTACTAGGTGTACTTTAGCCCATAAAATTAATTCTAAAATTGCTTGGGTTTATAGGATAAATTTGGTTAAGTAGGTCAGGTATAAGGCCAGTAATACTATTAAGTTTGGGAGAAGCAGAGAGATTATTTATAGCTTTAACCTGGTCTAGGATTTTCTCTTTAGTTCATTCCGTTTGGTCCTCCTCCTGTATTGTGTTGTATAAGGACTATACAATAGTAACTTGTTTATCCTTTTTAACCCATACACCTTGGTAACGTAAAAGGGTTTATAGGTTATAGATAGCAGTAGGGTTATAAGCCTTAAGAATAGCTTCCGTAAAGTCTATAAAGTCTTCCTTATATTACTCCCATAGGTCGTTGTTTAGAAGCTTATAGTATCCATATTTAAGGATTTTGAAATTAATGTAGTTGTTAATATTATCTGTAGACATAAGGTTAACTCCTTAGCTCCACTTCTTTTAACCTTCACTGATTTGCTTACTTATATCTGCCATATTGTATAGTATTATATGTCTATATAAGCTATAGCGGGTTATAGTAGCTTATAGCGGGTGGAAAAGGTCTTGTAACGGTCTATAAAATCGATTAGTGGGTCCATAATAGTTTAAGGGGTCTTATAGTGGTCCATAAAGGTAATTAATGGGTCTGTAATAGTTTATAGAAGGGTAGGGGTCTCCATAAGGGGTCTGAAAAGAGGTTAGGGGTATTAAGGGAGGGTATAGTAGGAATAGGGGTTTGAGGTTTAAAGAGGGTTGAGGATAGGGGGTTCCGTAAAGGTCTATATTCGCGTTTATAACTTCCGGTAAACCGTACTAAGACTTAAATAAGTATATAGAGTTGGTGATAATCCGTAATCCCTAACTTCCGACCTTCCAGCAGGTCGTACTAGGAGTCTAAATAGGTGGTTGCTGTTGTATATATCGCTCAATAGGAGGTATTGAGTGATTGCTGATCTGTGCGCGCTTACTGATCAGTGTTCATACTAACTTAATAGCACAAGTAAGTTGTATCCCGGGGCACGAAATATGTATAGTATTATATACTCTTTGGGATAGTAGTGACTGTTAATTATATAAAGCAGACTACGTAGTCTATATACTAATACATCCTCCCCCTAATTAGTTAGTGCTTTATAAGTGCACCAGACGCGTAAGCGAGTGGTTAGTGCACTAAACGCGTAAACGCGTACCTAGCGTACCGAACGCGTAGGCACGCGGTTAGTACGATAGGTGCTGTAATTATACACTTTATATTGGCATCCTTTTAAGCCTGACGCTCTTAGGCTTCTTAAACCTTATTTAGTGACTAGAAGATTGCTCTACCATTATACTATAGGGGTGCTTTAAGTAGAAGAGCTTTACCACGTTAGCGTTTCTTCTTCTTATTAATAAGAGCCTCTTAGAGACGATTGTTCTTGTTCTCTAGGAGTACACTATATACAGATATTAAGTGGATGGTTTAACTAAGTTGCTAAGAGCATTTATTATAAATATCCGTAATAACTTAACGTAAAAGCCTCTCAATCTTTCTCCAATCTGACGCGCTAAGTACTAAGTTTAAAGACTTACTTGAAGAAGGCTATTTATCCTTATTTATATTAAACCAAGATAGGACTCTCTATGGGTTAAAAGGAGATAGCCTACACTTCTTAAAGGCTGAGAGGATAGTATTTGACTTAAAGGACTCCTACTAGGCCTTGTTGAACAGCCTAAAGAAGTCTCTTTTTGTAATCGTGCAGAGACCTTAGCATTTATCTATAAAGTCGGCCAGCTTAGCTAAGTAAGCCGTTAAGAGAGGCTTAAATATACTAACGTCGAGAGGCTGTAGCGTATGAGTTAAATAAGGTGGATAGAGTACTAGGAGGATCCTATTGTCGTTATAATACTGTATAAACTCCTTTGTAACATATAATCCATGGCCGTTAAGTATTAGGAGTTAATAGGCCCAATATGCTTTTGCTTTTGTCTCCCAATTAAACACCTATTCGAGCCATCTTAGCCCTAAATTATTGTTCGTCTAGCTACTTGGAGATAAAGCAAAAAAGGCCTTGTGTACTGTAGGGTTAAAATCCTATAACTAGGTGTCTTATATGTTTCTAGTAAGCGCTTAATAAATTAGTGCTGAAGTAAGAGAGCTTCCATCTGTGTAAATATATGCAATTATTGTAATCCACTTACAATTGCTATCCTAAATCATCTGCTTGATGCCCCCTTCTTTATATCTCCGTTTAGAGAAGATCCGTTTTATCCTTAATAGTATACCAATTAAGAAGCCTTTCTCATCTATATTATATATATGCCGGGGATCCACCTTGTATTGTTTAATTTTACGTTATAACAGCTTAAAATATAATAAGGATTTAAAGGCTGAATTGGCTCTTTTCCTATTTGTATCTATGCCAGATGTCCACTAAGATATAAGGTTAACCTCCCATCTCTTAATAAACCAATTGGCCCATAACTTACCCGCCTCCCTACAGCCAATTTTAGAGGTAAAATTGCGTATCATCTGTCTTAAAGGGGGCAATCCTCGCTTATAAAGGCTGTTAATGTATCGTACAAGCTCTTTCTCCTGAGTGTTGTTGAGGAGTTGTTAATTTTCAAGCTTTTGTGCCATAGTGCCCTAAACACCTCGGTGCCGTTGTGACAACGTATTTCGATCGCAACCGTACTTTTTTAATATTTTAGCATAATTAGGAGTTTCTCTAAGCTTTAGTGATTTCAACGAATCCAGCGCGGCCTCAATCGGGGTCATATTGGTGGAGATAAAAATTATTGAAATTTTGATGATTTCTGTGCGGGCGATCGTTACGCGAGGGCGATCGTCAGGCGCTTTGACCCAGTATTGGTAAAAACACCTGCCAAGACGTCGCGATATAGATGTCGGTGTAAATTAGAGCTTCATATATTTTTATAATCTAAAAAATTTGTGGGCATACAGGAATATTCGATTTGTATTTGATTTTGTATACAAAGAAGATATTTTGATGTGTGCGGCTCTTATCAAGCGAATTTGCAGAAGATAAGAAAACCACAGTAAGGGCCTATGTTCGTCGTAGATAGAACTAGATACATATTCATTCGTTCCAATATCATCCAGTTCATCAAGACCTCTTACGACATCCCTCAATCAAAGCTTCAATGCCACCAATGCAAGTGCCGCGACTTCCTCAGCTCCACTTGAGCACCAAGAACCAGGCATCCTGGTGATAGTATTGGTAATGACAAGCACTAATCTGGGCTCATAATAAGCGACTCGAATTATATATGTTGAGCCAGCATGCAAACTACCGTAATAGAATGACACTCTATTTGGGAATTACTACAGCTAGTACCCTGGCTTTCTTCGCTCCCTCCTAACCGGCCTGGAGAACTGACGATTACCCAGCTGGGTCAAATCCCCAGACAGGACATTTGACTTCATCTGGTCCTCCCGCCAGACTATCACAGCCCCAAAAGCCATCCCTATGACTGGGTCTCGCAAAGCCGCAACCATCGAGCCATCTCGCTCAGCCCTTGTAATCATTGACATGCAAAATACGCCCAAGTCTTACCCACCAAATCCTCGCCATTCCTAACTCCAGCAGACTTCTTTCTCCATCCCACTCTCTCCCCGTACGCCACTGCCGGCCGCGCAATCGTGCCCGCTACCCTGAACATGATCCACGGCTTCCGAGCTATGACTTTGGACGTTTGTACGCCTCATTCCCCTCCTTACACATTAGCCCATTCTCTTTTTCTTTACCACAGCACGTGACATATCATACTTATCCCTTTCCTAGCCTTGTAACCTACTGGCAGTGGGGCCTCGATAACTATAACCTCCTTACTATGCCGCCCACGCTGATAAGCTCGTTCTCAATGAATGGCATGGGCAGCCCGCTCGGTATGGTCCTGCGCTCCGTTCCCAAGCTCTTTATTGCTGATTAACGCTCCTCAGGTAGTTTCGGCAGCGACATGGTGTCGTCGATGGCATCGAAGCCGGGCCTAAACCGATGCGGGGCTCCTGGAGCGCGCGGCCTTGGGGTCCGCTGTATGAAAAGCAAGTCAATGGCGCGGCGAATGGGACGGATTTCTATTTTAACAAGAGTGAGTATGACTTATAGCGGGAGTTACAGAGTCCTATAGTTTCTTGCACGAGAACTGATGGTCTGAGCGGCTTAAATCGATTCAGTGGCCTGTGGCAGACGCCGCTGGGGCTGCGGTTGCAGGAGAATGAGGTCACGACGCCGTTCTTTGGGGGAGTCAATGCAGATCAATGTGTTGTGAGTCCCCATTTCTAAGGGAGAGATGAGCTTGATTAACGGAGTTCGGGTAGTAGGGGACGTTCTTGAACGCATATTATATGGTAAGGACTCTGGCGACAGACTGACGGAACACTTGCTGACTTGAAGCAGGGATTTAATGTCGTGTATGCCGAGGACATTGCCGCTACAACTAGCCCGAATTAGTAAGTATGGATTGAGTACAGATATGGAGTATGTTCTAATCAAATGGATGTAGTGCGACGGAAACAGTAAAATACAATGCGGACAGTGAGTACTCACCGGTCAGGAAAGTTCATACTGCTAACTTTCGGTCTGCAGGCGACGGCTTTCTGTCCAATTCCACATTAATCTTGCCGGCTCTTAAATGACCTTAGGTAGAAATTTGTGAAAGAAAAGCAACTTTTGAAGGACCTTAGGAGCCTATCTAAAGTGAGTATTACTTAGTAAAATTAGACAAATAACTACTAAACCTTTTTTCCTAGAGCAGATCCAAACGTTACTTAAAACGGACTTTCACTTCCTATTTAGTGCTAGTCACGTAGGGAAGGCACAGAGGAAGATTCACGAAAGTGAATTCCTATAATTTTAAATATAGAGAAAAATGAAAGAAAAGCCTCCATAGAGCAGTAAAATACAAGCTTATACAACAGGAAACGCAATAAGAGCGTGAAAGGTGATTCGCCTCCTCGTTTTAGAATACAAATACTTCGGACATGCATTCGAGGACCCCTTATCTTAGCTGCTGTTAGAAATTGGCCATTCCAAAGACCTAAAATTGTGTCTATTCAACGGTTCTAGGTATCTCCGTGCTCATCAACGCCATTTAACGCTCTAGTCTAAAAAGAAAAAACCACTCACAGCTCGAATCGACTCTAAACCCAAGCCCTCTTAGCCTCAGCCCTCTAAAACCATAAACTCTCAAACCACCCCATTCGAATTCCTAACCTTCTTATTCATCCTCCTCCAGCTCTCCACCCCTCTGTCTATCTCCTCCCTCGAAACTCCATCTCTCACGAGCCACATTACCACTCCCAGCACTTCAACGTTCCGATTCCTGTTCTCATCATCAAAGAAGAGCATCTCCTCATACTCAACCCGCGACTTTTCATGTATCCTCTCAAAATGCGTAGTCTTGCTCCCAGGATATATTTCCAAATAATCGAAAAGATCCAGCGCGCGGTTTGAGGCAGCTGTCTTTGCCGCTGCAGAAGGGTCGACAACGGGGGTAGAGGCGGAGGCGGAGGCGTGTCGCGGGACCTTCAGCAGCTTCAGCATCTCGCGGCCCAAACCCGGCGCGTGCGTGCGCGAGGCCGCGCCAAGCTTGATGCCTCTCTGGCGGGCCTAGCAAGTTGCATTAGCCACCAGACATTTTCGGCCACTGCTAATCCCCCGGATGTGAAGAAAGGGTACCACTCACGGCATCGAGCACGCCCGGCACGTCCTGATAGAACCCAAACCCCTCACCAGACCCGTCCTTGACTTTCATCCCACCTTCCTGCGCCTTCAGCGGCCGCATGACGTGCGTATCCACCCAAAACGGCCACAGCGTGTAGTCGAGGTCGAAGACGATGAGTTTTGGGAGCGGGAGCCCGTCGCTGAAGGTTGAGGGCAAGGGCACAGAGGCGGAAAGAGGGGTTGTGCTACTGGTTGCAGTGTTTCGGCGAGGCATTGCGGGCTGGAGAAGGGAGAAGAGCTATTAAAGATGAATGGAAACAGGAAAATTAGAGTTTCTATACAGAAGAGGAACGGCCAGGGATATGATGTTGGGGTTGTCGCTAGTTAGAGCGGGTCAGGAACGGGTGGCGTAGGGCTGATTCGCGAAAACATGCTTGGCATCAACGTCACAAGGCGGGTCGGTGATAAGATCATGGCGTTGAGTTCTCGTAGTCCTACCCAATCCATCCTACGAATACAATTATCTAATGGAGGCTTAATAGCTTTTGGTGGCATCCGCTAAAGTGGTTAACCAGTTTTACACCCCGCTAAGGCGTTCATGCTACCTGGTTTCAAGAATATTTGTGAAAGCATTTTGCTGCGAGATGCCGCTGCCAGCGCATATGCTCGTGTCGCACGAAGAAAGTGACATCTCTGTGACACCCGCTAACAGGTCTGCCCCTCTTAGGTTTATCAAACTTTCATCTCATAAGTGAGGCAGCCCATCTTTTCCAGCACATTCCAGATCTGAACACTTTGTCCTTTGCCAGACAACTCTCCTTCTGTTCCTAGATCCGCCCTGTCCTCCCCCCAATGAATGACTTTCTTTTGTTGTTCTAGGCTTAGAATGCCCTCGGTACCCGCAGCACAGGCAATGATTCGCTGCCAGAGTCCGTCCGAGAGGTCACCTACATTTTTGGTATTACGGTCGTCCCGATCATACAGCACGATATTGGCTGGTGTGATCTTTGGCCGAGCCCTAGCGTCTCTCTCCTCTATTAGTGATCTATTGATGCTTGAGCCATGCATTTGTAGCAGATTTGTGCAATCTATGACAGATAGGCGAATGTCAGTCGAGAAAAGACTTATACCGCCGGATGCGAGCTCCGGTTTATTTGACGATGACAGCACGGTGGAAGAGCTAGTGTGTGGAGGCTTTGCCGGCGAAGCACTTTGATCCACAGATGCGGATAAGTCTTTCCTCTTCTGGAGGAGTATTGTGCGAGCATAGACAAGCATCCTTAGTGCTGCTTCCCACAAGTCGACAGTTTCTCGATCTTCGATAATCCCTCGCTGGAATTTCTTTCGTGAGCTTTCCAGGTCAGATGACACCGATTTCTTGCTCCCTAGAAGAATACTGTCCTTTCTAAAATCGTTCGACACGGTACTAATCTGGCGGTTAAATTGGTTAACACCAGATGATCGTCGCCTGATAGAAGTTAGTATTGTGTTTTAACCTACGAGGCCTTGATCTGGTTACCTCTGGTTAGGGGTGGCTTGCTTAGGATCGGCCATCAGCCATGAATCTTTGCTCACTTCAGATGTATCTTCTGGTGTAGCAAAGGAGTTGTTCAGCTGTTTTCGTGCATCTTCTGCTAATGCAAGAAGTTTAACACCAGCGTCAGTGAGACCTTCATTTGGAACATAGACTAGCCCCCAGCAATGTGTTCGATGGTTGTATTCATCCAGTTGAGTTACAATTGGTCCTGGTTTCAGTTGACACATGAGTTGCTGTGGGTAGTAATGATGAGCAAGAATGTATGAAAGATGGAGCGCTCCAGAATCTGTCATAGAGCAATTGTTGAAGATAAGATACGGCACAGCCCGTAATCCACAGCGCCTCTTGAGAGTTCTTGGCCGTGGGAGATCGAGATTCGATGACGAGACACGAGAGCTATCATCAGTACTTCTGGTGTTAGCTATTTCCACACTCAAGGCCCGTTTCCTTCTTCCAGGAACTTCTGACGGCTTGTCCTGCTGCTCAAAATTAAGATCTGGGCCAACTTCTAATTCTGTTGGATCCACAGAAGGATGTTTGGAGTACACCCTCGCCAAAACCTCGAAAACACGAGGACCAGATAAGTTATTCCTGCTGAGGTCAATCCTTCGTACAACCATGCAGTTCCTGAATGACTCGAGAAACTCCTCCCAGTCTTGTAATTCTCCATTTGTGATAGCCGTGATGCAATTTTCGGATAGGTTAAGTTCTTTCAAATCATAAGATGCAAGCCGAATTATCCTAGCGAGTAATGGGAGAGATTTTGTAGTAAGAGAGTTGCCGGAGAGGTATAACTCTTCGAGTCTGCTGCATGATGTGCCATCGCGAGATGTCAGAATATCTTCGAGTGCTGTCACAACTTCTCGAAAGCCATCATCGGTGAGATTTTTACCAGGGAGTGTAAGTTCCAGTGATGAAGTTTCGCGTTGCGATTCTGATTTGGAAAAGAATGTGGTAGTCCGCTTTCGCTGTACGGGAAGGATTTAGTCAGTTGGCTGTATCGTTAATGATTGAAATTTTGAGACAAACCAGATCTTTAGCAATGATCTCCCCCAATTTCACACCTTCCGACTTGCGCTATGTAAAGGCATGTCAGTCATGACATCAGAAGTGACAAATCAAGCCGATGACGTACATTGGTGTAGTTGAGTTTGCCCATGTTGATGAAGAAAGTATCGCACCAATGGAAACAGAATTGTAAGAGAAAACCTTAAGGTTGGTTGAAGAAGTGCTTGTTTGCCATTCGAGAAACACGTGAAAGGAAGTCGCAGATGTCGTGCCAAGCCATAACGATTCCCTAAACAAACGTGATACATCGCGAGGGATTGCTTCCACTGTCAAGTGAAGTCATGAACTGTGAAATGAGGATGAAAGTCTGGCATGCATTCATGGACCCACCAAAATGTGAATCTAGGCATCACCCTGGGCGTGTACAAAAGAATTCGACTACCCCTAAACTTCGGCCAAATTACATAAAACCAAATCACCGATTTGTCCACCATTTTCTACACAACCAACGGTTCAAAAGAGTAGAAATTATTATTATTCATTGCTTAACGTCCGATTCGGATCCCTATTGGGCCCACGCGGACTACTCCTTATTTACATGTGGGGAGAAAACTCCATTTGAGAAAACCCCGTGATCCATCTCCCCGCCTTTTGGGACTCGCCTGCTTAGCGCCTGCGAGTCACCTGTGGTGCTCTACTACCTTACTTTTTGACCTCCTTGGGAACCACTGCTGCCGTAACAAGCCTACGGACGCGCTAGTATCGCAAACTTTACTCTACTACTATAGAGTCATTAGGGGGCGCCTGTTACTCGCCTTCTATTTCTAATATATATACTATAAACCCTAAATCTATTATACTTCTCTTTTTTAAATTAAAGTTTTAAAAGTAGATTTTAATGCCTATATTTCTTAATAATATAACTTTAATAAAAAAGTACTACTTTATTAAATATTATTATGAGGTATAAAAAGAAGGCCTTATAGCAAAGATAATTAGATCTAAGTAGTATACATTTAGTATTTATTTATAAAATCTCTAAAGGCCTTAAACTTTATAAGTTAAAAATAAGACCTTAAGCTTTAAATAAGCTCAAAGTAATTAGTTTAATATTATAGCCGCCTTCAAAAAGCTTTATAATATATATTAGATAATTTAAAGTCTTTAAAATAAGTATATACTTAATTAAAAAACTTAATTACTCTTATAAAAAGTAAGTTAATAACTTAAATAACTTACTACAAAGTTATATAAATATATTTAAATATATAGCTTATAATTATAGCTTAAAGGCTTTAAAGGTCTAAAGATTTATAAGTAGATAGCTATAGATCTACATATAAAGTTTATAAATATTAATTTATTTAAAACTATAGAGAAAGTAGAGGAGAAAGAGGCTAAAATAAGGGTAAAGGAGCTAAAAATTAAATAGAACGTAGGGGTAAATAATTAATTCAGTTTAATTGGGTGTAGATAGCTTCCAAAGTGGTGACCGGTTGGGTTAGGAGCCGAGTTCTAGGGGTCCGAGCTTATCAACCTCCCTAGGCGGTAGATGTTGAGCAAGAATTCTTTTTGCGAGATTGCAGCGGTCACGCATCCAGTCAAAAAGAGAGATGTACTAGCGTGAACGGAGGGTTGCATTCGGCCTCGGACGTCGACCCTTAGGCACGGGTGAAGCGCATATACAAGGCCTACAAATAGTCTTTCTAGCTTGTGATCTAGTATAGCGTCAACCGCTTCAGCTGTTCATTTTGAAAAGGGGTGGAGTGAGGAAAAGGGAGTGTCTGCTGGCCGGCAGTATGTGCATGGGTTGATGGCCAGTTAGTATGGGCGCGTAGCTAACAGGTATCCCTGGAAGTTACATCTCAGACAGTATGGTAATAACGCTGGCATAACTCCGTCATGGACGGAATTCCGGGGATGATTGATTCTCGACGGCCCAGATCTCCCCTTGACCGCCCTGCCTTTTGCCAACCAGAGAGGAGTCTATCTGGCAGGAACGCCAGGAACGCGACATGGCTGGCCAAAACAGGAACTCTTCATCTCGCTCCAGGCCGCACGTTGCATCGTCGCTCCCCGGGGGGAAGCCACGATCCGGGTCGAGCAGTGGGGATGACCTCCTTGCTTCCATCTGGGGTCATCATGCGCTGGTTAGAACGCGTGCTGGACCACGGTTATGCAACAATGTGCGGGCTAAGTGGGTCAGTTGAGTTGGTTAATATGTGTTCGCCATGATCCGCGTAGAAGTTTATAAGGAAGCGTGGAGATGCTTTCTTTTTCGAGGTTATAGAGACGTTGGGAAGTTCGACATGTTCGCGAGCCTCTTCCTTACACTGGTGGCGTCCGCTACTGCAGCCCTCGCAGGCCCCCTGGCACGTGCGGGCCTGCGTCGCCAAATCACCACCAACGACTGTCCAGGCTACTCAGCATCGAATGTTGTCAAGACAGATTCTACACTCACTGCGGATTTGAAGCTTGCTGGCACGGCGTGCAATGCTTACGGCCAGGATCTCGATGATTTGAAATTGCTCGTCGAATACCAAACAAGTAAGTTGTAGCTATTTCACCTGAAACGGTCATGTTCCCGATCTATGGACTTATATTGACTCGCCTATTATCAGACGACCGTCTACACATCAAGATTTATGATGCCGCTCTCAATGTTTACCAGGTTCCCGAGTCATTCATGCCGAGGCCGGCGAGCCAAAATGCTTCTTCATCGACCGCGGCCATTCAATTCTCCCTCGTGGAAAGTCCATTCTCGTTTACTGTCACGCGGACAAACACCAATGAGACTCTCTTCGATACGTCTGGTGTCAACAGTTCGTTGATCTTCGAGTCTCAATATGTCCGACTTCGCACTCAACTGCCTCTGTCCCCAAATCTTTATGGACTCGGGGAGCACTCCGACTCTTTCCGCCTGGAAACGACCAATTACCAACGTACCCTATGGAATTCCGAGTCACCCTTTATTCCTAGACATGCCAATCTCTATGGCAGCCACCCGATGTACTTTGACCATCGCGGTAGCGCTGGCACCCATGGAGTATTTCTTTTGAGCTCCGACGGCATGAATATTAACATCAATAACTCGCCTACCGAAGGTCAGTACCTAGAGTACAACACCAATGGTGGCATTATAGACTTGTATATTATGGCCGGACCCAAGGCTTCGGATGTGAGCAAACAGTACGCAGAAGTCGTTGGTTTACCCGCTATGATGCCTTACTGGACTTTTGGTTTCCACCAATGCAAGTATGGATACTTCGACGTTTTGGACGTCGCCGAAGTTGTGGGCAACTACTCAATCGCCGGAATTCCACTGGAGACCATGTGGACAGATATAGATTACATGAATCTTCGCCAGGATTTCACAACAGACCCAGAGAGATTTCCCATGCATAAAATGCGGGAACTTGTCAGTACTTTACATGGACGAGACCAACACTACATAGTCATTCTTGATCCCGGAATTCATGCCATTTCGAATTACGCGCCGTACTCAGACGGTGTATCTCAAGATGTCTTTCTGAAGAATTCTACTGGCGAGTACTTGGGAGTGGACTGGCCGGGAGTGGTGGTGTATCCGGATTGGTTTGCCTCCAATACTCAACAGTGGTGGACCAACCAATTTGCGAGGTTCTTTAACGCGGACTCAGGTCTTGATATTGACGCAGTTTGGTAGGTCCTCGGCTAAGCTCATTTATGAAATGCAAGTGCTAGAATAAGAAGTCAAGACGGGAAATGAAACTCTTCACCTCTTGCAGTCTGCTCTAGCGTGTCCTGTCGAAGTTCATATTTCTGGAATTACGAACTAACACACATTTAGGGTGGACATGAACGAGGCCTCGAATTTCTGCTCCTACGGATGTGACCCATATGGTATTTCATCATGTGTTCTCCTCTCAGCATATCCGGCTAACTCTCTCCAGGGACAGCATCACGGGGTAATGATCCTCCTCAACCAACATCGACGCCACGAAATAACACTGGTCGAGTCATTCCCGGATTTCCCTCAGATTTCCAGCCATCTACCTCTTCAAAGGCAAAACGGCAATCCACGGGTAGTATGACTGGACTTTCTGGCCGTGATCTCTTGAATCCTCCGTACAGAATCAACAATCACCGCGGCCGCCTCAGTGACTACACCATCTATACAGACGTTATCAACGCAAATGGCATCGCTCAATACGATACGCACAACTTTTACGGTACTATGAATGCCTTTGCCAGCCGCGAAGCAATGCTCAGCCGTCGCCCCGGACGGCGCCCTATGGTGCTCACTCGCAGCACCTTCGCCGGCGCTGGCACTAAGGTGGCCCATTGGTTCGGCGACAACGACTCCAATTGGGACGACTACCGGATCTCAATCGCGCAGATGCTCGCTTTCACCTCCATGTTCCAGATGCCGATGGTGGGCTCTGATGTGTGCGGCTTCAACGGGGCAACAGACGACAAGCTCTGCTCACGCTGGGCAACACTCGGTGCCTTCTACCCCTTCTATCGTAACCACGCAGATATCAGTGCGCCACCACAGGAGTTCTACCGCTGGCCACTCGTTACAGCTGCCGCGAAGAACGCAATTGACATGCGCTACAAGCTGCTCGATTACATTTACACCGCGCTATACCGACAGACGCAAGATGGTACCCCCCTCATCAAGCCTCTCTTTTTCGAATACCCCACTGACCCCAACACCTTTGGGATCGATCTCCAATACTTCTATGGTGACTCCCTCCTTATCTGCCCCGTAACGGACGCAAACTCCACCGCCGTCTCCTTCTATCTCCCCGATGACCTTTTCTACGACTATCGGACCTTTACAGCAGTCCGCGGCAATGGCTCCATGGTCACACTAACCAATGTAGACTACACAACCATCCCGGTCTACATGAAAGGTGGCTCCATCATCCCAATCCGTGCGAACAGCGCCAATACCACCACCGCGCTACGCCAGCAGAACTTCAACGTCATCATCGCACCCGGCCTTGATGGCAAGGCGACGGGATCGCTGTATCTCGACGATGGCGACTCACTGGTCCAGCAAGGAATTACGGATATCAACTTCTACTGGGACGGGAAATCGCTCACTTCGAATGGAACGTACGGGTATCAAGGAGGTTCTAAGAGGGAGGCGGGCGTGGTTGTCGAGAGCATGATTATTCTAGGCCAGAAGGGCGCCATTAACGGCACAGCAATGTTCAAGTCGACAGGGGCTACGACGGTGACGGGACCGTGGGGATTGACTGGGCCGTTTGAGGTTACTCCTGGGCGGTAGCAGTAGATGTGAGGCATGGAGCGAGATTAGGGTGGTTCGGTTCCGCACTACAAGAACTTCCCTTTTCCTTTATTAGGCTCGCTGGCGTGACATTCCCTAGTCTGTATATATGGCACTAGAGACAATAATATAATGTCTTTATCAGAACGCCTCTGCTTTGTGCGTCTGTCTATGTCGCTACACTCCTCTCTGTACAACACGTCTACTCTAAAAACCTGCGGCGAGGTTGCTGCATGCAAGACGTATTACAGCACTAATCTGTCTACCTCACAACCGCACTCAAACTCACACACCAGAACGACACTTGATACAGTCTCACTACCCCATCAGCAGATTTGGCATTATGATGCCATTTTATATTAATGAGGCACACGTGGCCGGTGGAAGGGAGGCACGTCCCCTCTTTCCGAACCCCTGTCGCTCGAGCAAAGACCCGAGAAAATGCCAGCACCAAGATCGGCCTACAGTGAGTAGATTGCACTTTGAGGAATTTGATGGTTTTATTGAGAGGTATCATGCCGTGAGATCCAACCGCGAGGGCGTTGGATTGTGATATCGGCTGCAGGTTAGGCGAAGATAAGGTATAGAGATACTTGATAGGGATTTCTCCAGCTTCCTAGGTGCCCTTGTTGCAGTATCACGGCACGCGATCAGTGAGCACAATCGGCTCAAGTACATTGAAACCTCTCTCAGCCTCCGGGGATTTTTTCTAGCCGGCAAGCAAGGTTCAGTAGGGCAAGACGTCACACGGCCAATTTAGCTGTCGGGATTTCCGCTGAGAAATACTGATTTCAGTCTGCGCCGAGTTGTAGCTTTTGCATAGCACTTGTTGTGCCGTTCATATGACCATGCTCTTTCTCGAGAGCATGACTGCTGACTTCGATTTCATTTTTAGGCCTGTTCTTGTTCAAGCCTTCAAGCAAAACGCATGCCTTGCAGATTTCCTGGCTGGACAAATACCCGCAACGCTTGCACTGTCCCATAGTCTGTCGAGTAGTCTTGCGCCGTGTCTGCGCTGGTCCTTTTGGTCTCTGGCCCTTCTTGCCGTTGACCAGCGGCACCACATCGGGATCCTTCACGTTCTTTTCCTTGCCATTTCGCTGCCCATTCAAGGCACTAGATGTAATCTCAACCTCCAAACCCACTTCAGCGGCCCTCTCGTTCTGCGCAAGTTGGTGTTCCATTGATGCCATTTCTCCCCCAGCGCTACGACCATTTGAGCTTCCGCAGCCTCCCTCTTCTTCTTCCGGAAGGGCTGTCAGCCCGCCGCATCCACTGCGGCATGCTTCGTTCCCACCTGGTACTAACCTGGCCATATCTTCTCCACTCCTTACGACATCTAGTATTGCGCTTGGTCGTACACGTTCAAGGTTCTTAATGAGAGCGCGAGCACTTCCACGGAATGCTTCTGGTGAGTATATACATTCCGTGCTGAAGTAATCGAGGGATTTGTGGTGAGCGTAGAGTACGATTTCTTTCTCATAGGCGTATTTCAGAGGTTTGCTGCGCTTGATATTTATGTGCGAGGGAGAATCGGGTGATGGAGACACAGCTGAGGGTGTAGATGTGATGATAGAGGTGGTTCGTAAAAGTCTGGGGAGGTCGCCGCGGAGTACTGAAATCAACAATAGAATCAGCCAGCTATTCGAGTCCAAATATTTAAAGTTTGGGGATTAGAGGCCCACTTACAGTTCATCAGCACTGTCTCCGCGACATCGTCTGCATTATGGCCCGTCACCACATGTTTTACTCCCAACTTGGCCGCTCCACGATCAAGGGCCTGCCTTCGAAAAACTCCGCAATATGTGCAATTCCCCTTTTTGCCGACTTGCTCCACAACTTGATCCATTGTCCACCCATACAACTCATCGTATCCTACAATCATCAATGGCATGTCATACTGCTCCGCATTCCTCTTTACAGTCTCCAGTGAGTCATCTCGATAGCCCTTTATGCCCTCGTCGATTGACAACAGAGTCAGCTCGACCCCATAGTCGTAGCGCTCATTGAGAGTCTTGAGCACACTAGCCAAGACAGTGCTGTCTTTGCCACCAGATGCTCCGATTGCGATGCGCTCTCCCGGGTGGAAGAGATTGTTGCTTGTGATGGTATGGTGGATTTCAGTTTCGAACACGGAGATGAAGCAGGGTTTGCAGAGCTTTTGGTGGTCCTTAGGGCGCAGGATGAGTGCGCGGTTCGTCTTGCAGAGCGCGCAAAGTGAGGGAGACATGCTGGACAGGTGGGTTGGTGGAGTAGTATGGAAGTGGGCTGGTGCAGTTTCGCAGCCTTCCGTGGCGCATGAATCATAAGGTTTCGCGTCTTGAGTCATGCCCCACAGTCCCTAGAAGACTCTAGGTGAGTCTTGCGCTCCTTCAGCCTTTTGAGGCATTCATCGCAAATCATACGCCCGCCTATTTTCTCTTGAAACAAACAAGCTCTAGCCTGTATTTTCAATGAATTACTGGGTCATACCTTCAGACAGGGAATTTGTCCAACAACTCCACAGTCAAAGGTAAGCAGGGCTCCGTTGAATTTTAACGGTGCCACGTAAACGTAGGAAGGTACCCAATAGGTAAAGGTAGGTAGGTTAAGGCATCGAAGAACGCGTATCCCTCGACTTTCGTCTTATCCAAACGAGGAGGCAGATATTCATTCCGGCTTACGATCAGGACCAGTTAGGCATTCCACTACATATTGCGGCGTATGGGTCCTTATTAAAACTGGACCTCACCACTCAGCTTTAAGAACTCCGCAAAAATATCTACTGCTGAAAGTGCAATTATATATATACGAGTAATTACGCAGTGACGACAAACCCCCTCCATCTTAGAGATCTAGGAACATCATTATGGCTGCAATTCAAACCCAAGACTTCTTCATACGCCCCGCTGAGTCTATGGAGGAAGTTCATGATTTATGGTGGCCTCTCATGCAATCTCTCGAATGGGTATGAGACTCTTCTCTCCAATATTCCTCTCCGACTTTCTCTTACGAAGCTTCCAAAGGCCCTACGAGAAACTAATATCAGCCCAGAATCGTGATGAAAATGATGTAATCACTCATTACACCGTTTCCAAGAACTCTGGCTGGCTCATGGTGGTTCCCAAAGAAACTTCAAAGCCAGAAGGCTGCATTGTACCCTTCACCTTTGCAAATGGCACCGGTTGGGTAGGGTACTTCCTCATGAACGCTGCATACCGTGGCAGAGGATGGGGTCGCGCTTTATTCCACGCTCTACTAGCGAACTATGTTGCAAGCGGCACCACTATTGTTGGCCTTGATGGCGTCGATGAGCAGAAAAGGACCTATGAGAGACGCGGATTCATTGCGACCGGCTTGATCCGGCTCATGACGCGTCCCTCTTTGAAAGAGACTCATCTCGAGAAGGTAGAAATCAAGTTGGCCAGTGGAGAGAAGCTTGTTGATTTACGCGAGATTCCTCACAAGGCCCTAGTTGAGAGCGATCTGGCACATTCCGGTTTCGCACGCCCGGCTCTTTGGTCAGACGAGGCTCTATTCCACCGTTCTGACCTTTACGGTTATGCTATTGTATCTTCTACTGATTCAAGCGAGCTGCTCGGTTGGATCATGGTTCGCCGCTGCCAACACGGACACCGATTCGGCCCACTGTATGCGGATTCGTACGATCAGGCTTCCGTACTCCTCCGCGTTGCAATGGAAAAGATTGATACTTCCGATGGCAGCATGGTCACCGAAGTCTTCCCAAATAACCCGAAAGGTGTCCAAGTGTTTGAAGAGCTCGGCTGGCAATGGGGCGGTGTGGATTATCACCGCATGTGGCTGGGCGGTAGAGTTCCAAGAGAGCAACAGGAGGGTGGCAGAGGAGAGAAGGGGATGTATGCGATTTTTGATGCATCGGAAGGATGATATTTCGAATTTCCACATCGGAGATCATCTAGTTGTGGATGGGTTTAAATCGTCCACACAAGAAAGGGTTTGCATAGAACTTCAACGGTCTGCTCCATTCTTGAATATGGAAAATGAATTTAGTTGCAGTGCAGAGCTCATTGAAGTATCGTCAATTCCCTTGAGAATACAAGTTCAACCTCCTATCGTTTTATTAGCTCACCTTACAGATATCATAACTTGCACTTAAGCTCTTAGAACAACTGCTTAACGGCACCACGATATATCAAAGAATTACGACAGAAGCTCGCTCGAACCATCCCTAGTCCATATCCAAATATATCTGGAAGGAAACACCACCAAATTTTGACTCTTAATAACAGAAACCCGCAGCATATCTCCATTACTAAATATCCTTTTACGCCCTTCAATCACATGTCATTTTGGAGTGAGCACGCAAAATGAGCTTCACCAGAAAATCTCGATATCAGATACCGGATTTGATCACAAGAAATCACCGAATTATAGGTTAAGAAAATTCGATTGACGACAAGCCCGAAGAATGAATCTGAACAAGCAGGGTGCTTGAAGTTATCACATCTTTTGCGGAAGGCTCGCCATTACAGCAGAGCGAAGAAGCAGTAAGTCTTAGTAGTGTGAACAAACTTAAATCATTGGCTTAACCATAACAAAGCTCCAAATTCACGACATTTATAGCCTGCTAACGAACTTTTTTATGCCATTCCACGGGACCTACACATCTGGGCATGAGATTTTGAATTACTTAGCGCTACCAAGATGTATTTTAGCAATAACATCGAAAGTTACCACATCTAAACGCTCTACAACGTAGATCATTCATCCTCGTACCCCGCAAATCGGGCTTTGAAAACGATATTATCCAAAAGCTCTTCACTAATAAATAAATGTCCATGATAGACTATGCGTCTCCAGAAATGAACTCTAATGTGTGAAAGTAAGGAAAACTCGATACGTTTTTCTCCGATTGTAAATGCGGCAGTTAATGAGGCAGCCATGAAACTAATTAGATCACAGGTAGTCTGTCGTGGGGGCTAGTATCTAAACTCTCAAGAGGATTAGCCAAAAACACTCGACGAACCCGAACCATGATAAACACTCCATATTTCAAGGTCATGACCTGGGGGGTTCTCCTTTTATCCCCCATTTCTAGGACAAACGCTGTTTGTATTTTATAGAGATATTGTCGAACGGACAATTAGGTATGAGAACTCTGTTTATTAAAGAGAGCTCTAGAAGCTCTCTATATACATAAAATAGGTGGCAAATAGAATGACGACTACGTCGTCATTCGGTAATGGAAACAGGTATTGAGACATTCAATGAGACATTCGATGAGACATATGAGTAAGTAGCGGGGTAGTGAGACATAGGGTTCTAGACTTGAAGCCAGTATTAAGATGGTGGTAAGGGAATCCGATCCAGTTTGACACACCCCCCCAGCTGCACAGAGCCTTCTAAGCTGCTGTAAAAAGTCATGATGCTAATTTGGTGTTGAGTTTAAGAAATCCCCCATAGAGTTACCTTGCCTGAATATCATCCATATCGAATTAAATTAGATCCTTAATGTCAATGAGGTTTAATTATTAAATAAACGTCTCGTGCTTTTGACGAGGCAGAGCCTTTGTTAAGCCGTCTGCTGTTATGTCCGCAGTAGGGACCCATTTAATATTGATTCTTCCTTCACGAACTTCCTAGCGGAGCTAGTGGTGATGGATATTGACGTGTTGGAGCTTGGTGTTGAGCTCAGCGTCGCTTTTGGTTATGAGTTGAATACTATAGAGGGCTCTTGTCTTGAGCTTCTTCTTGCGAGATGTCTGCCATCTAAGGCGTCTGTTTGGTGGCTTTCTTAATGCAATCTTATAAGCCTTGCTAACTCCGTAAGTTGTAGATTTAACCATTGTTGGTCCTTTTAAAATTGGACCTGTCACTAACTGCGGAAGGTGCTTAATTGCCTCCTCTCCTGCATCTGCTAGTCCACTTCCATCTGGAATGTATTTAAATTGTGGTCTTTAACTGGTTAAGGAACTTAGGGACTTGGTAGTTGTAATATTTGATTAAGGTTCTGGCGTTAAAATTGGGGTAGGAAGATTGTCCTTTGAGGCTTGCGGACCTATTACGTTATTGTCTTGAGGATTAAGCTCCTCTTGATTGGTTGCTTAATTTTAATTTCCACTAGAATCCACCTATTAACTTCTACTAATATCTACTCAAGTCTTGTCCTCGTCCTCTAATATACTTACCCCCCTAGAATGTTCCGCAGAACTGTTCTGCTCTAGGGCCAGACTTGCTATTAAGCAAGCTGGCTTGACAGCTTGCTTGGCTTGCTTGATTGGTAATCAAGCAAGCCAGCAAGCCGAAGGGCCTGATTTGGGCAAGCCAGCAAGCCAGAGGAGGGCCTGCTTGCTTGCTTGCTTGCCCGCTTGATAGGAAATATATATATATAATTTTTATAGAGACCTAAAGTTCATGATAGATTTTTGGTGTTGTAGTTAAAGATTTCTAAGTATACAAATAGAGCAAACAGGACTATTTAGGTAACCACTAAGCCTAATTAACTTGTTTTTCTGCTGAGCTCTTAACGCGTCCATACCCAAGAAAGTCTTCCTTACTATACCCCCCTAATAACATTACTAATTTACCTGTTCTCTTTTATTCCTTTTATTAGCTATGCCTTAGGACCCTACTAAAGCAAATCTAAACGCGACAGCTAAGCCTATACCAACAATTACACTATCTAAAGACGTCGCGCCTAATAATAATTCCTCTATAGATAAGATTAATAATAAGACTAATTATAATAGTATTAACTAGGACCGACTTAAAGCCTACCAGCGGCTATATAAAGCTTTAGAAAGGAACCCTAGCTTTATCTATAAGTATAGATATCGGCTTCAACATCGTGTTAGTAAGCGAATATATTAGGAGTGCGCGTATTATCATTAGCACTCTATACCAGGTGGCTGATTTAATATTACTATAGCCACTTCTACTTCTAAGAGACACCTTATAGAAAATAAAACAGGCTATGGATACGATAAGTATAGTAAGATTATATTTAAGATAAAGAAGCGCAAGGCGACAGTTCTAGAACTTCTTTACAATAGGCATATAATTTCTTAGGGACTTGCAAATAAGTTTATTAGCGGTTTTAACGCAAAGCGCTTTAAGCAATTAGTAATTAAATAGATAACCGTAAATAATTACCCTCTATAAGAGGTTAAAACACCTACTTTCTATAGTATAATAGCTGCCGCGAATCCTAATACTAAGAGCTGTATTTAGAAGAACTATCAATCAATTCGCGTCTATGTAATAGCCGACTATAAAGCCTACCAACCAGCCGTGTGTAATAAACTTGCGAATACCCGCTTAAAGCTTCACTTCTTATTTAATGGCTGGACTACACATAGCGGTAATGTGACGGGCTCGTACAAATGCTTCTAAACCGAAGCTTGTAGATTGCTACCATACAAGAATACTAAGCTAAGGAGAAGAAGAAGTCTGTCAGAGACTGGCAAGATACAAAGGGGTCGCTAAGGCGCTAGTAGTAAGCAAGCCAATGGCGATTTTCCATCCCGGGGATGGAAAATCCTAATTAGTTGGCAGGAGTTAGGGTCCACTAAGTATAGCAGGTGGCGTTGCCCCAGCACTATCACATCACCCCCCCCCCCAAAAAAAGCCTGCCCTTAGGCGTTGTCCAAGCTCCTTATTATTATCTAAATTGTTATAGTTATCCACCCCTTCTTCCTAGCATTTAATCCAGCTTTCTAATTGGCATGGTGGTCCAGGGAGGTTAGGGTAGGCTAGGTGGAAGTCCCATAGCTTATGGGGAGAGTACTTAAAATCAGATATAGGGTACCATTCTAGATCTTTATCGTGACCTACCCAGCTCACACGGTATTTTAGGGTACCGCGGTCTTTCTTAACTACTAAAATCTCTTTAACTTCCCATTCCTTATCCTCTGCAATCTAAATTGGCGGTAGGGGGTCATTGTACTGTCTAGGTAATGGGTTATCCACAGCCTTCCGCAGTTAGTCTAAAGAGAAGATAGGGTGGATCTTCATTAACTCTAATAGCTTAACCTTAAAAGAGTGCCCTACCTTCTTAGGGATCTTATAGGGGCTAGCCATTTAGTAGTTTAGCTTATGGCTCGGCCTCTAGGTCTTCTAGTTCTTTATTAATACCCATACCTTATCTCCTATATGGAAGTCTACCTTACAATAATATTAGTTTACATCAGCCTCTTTCTTCTCTTATGCTTTTTTTATAATTGCTTAGGCAGTCTCCTAGGCTCTATATATTCTCTTAGCGAATATCTAGGCCTCTTTATAGCTAAGGCATTCACAGGCCGTTATAGGTCCTATAGGTCTATCCCAATTAAAGGATATTTGTGGCTTGTATCCATAGATTAACTTAAATAGTAACATTCCTATACTATTATAAGGGAGCGTAAGCTGTGCGTAGTTTATTATAGGCAGTAGTTCCAACCAGTTATCCTAGTAGTAATTAATAAAGGGGCGAAGTTATTGGTCAAGGTACTAGTTTATAATCTCGGTTTAGCTGTTAGTCTAAGGGTAAAATATAGTAGAGAGCTTAATTTTAATCCTAAGGATATAGCAGAATTTATCCCAGAAGTCTAATATAAATTAGGGTCTATGGTTAGAGATAATTAACTTAAAAGCGCCATGGATCCAGTAAATATTATTAACATACATACAGGCTATATCTTTTGCGGTTATAGTCTTAAAGTAGAGAAGGGAAATAGCTTACTTATTTAGTCAGTTAACTACCACAAAGGCCATATTATAGCCATATTTATCCTTTAGGAATGATTTAAAGTCCATTATAATATACTGCTAAGGGCGTTCAGGAACTGGCAGTGGTTATAACCATCCAGGGGTTTAATCCCTAGGGGTATCTACCCATTTACAAGTATAACAATTCCTAATAAACCGTTCTATATTGGACAGGAGTCCTCACTAGTAGTAGTAAGGCGCTAGTAGTTAGTGGGTCTTATCTTAACCAGGGTACACCATAAAGACTTAACAGTGGGCTTTACAGATTAGCTTTATTTATAGGTTGTTAACATCTAGAACTATAAGCCGTTCTTAGTATAAGAGCAGTCCATCTTCTATTTCTAAATTAGGGTTGCCTTCTATAGCTTAGTTACGGAGAGCTTTTAGAGATTCGGCTGTATGGTTCGCGATTAGAATGCGGTTAATTAGTCCTATTAGTTTATCTAGGATCTCTCCTTCCATAGGCGCCAGCTTATTCTATTTAGAGTTTAGTTCCTTAAGGATATATAGGTTGAGCTATTTGGGACAGAGGAGGGCATATATCTGGTGCTAAGCCTTTAGCTTATCCTATAGTTCCACGTCCTGTTCTCTCCAGATAAGGGTATTAGCTTTAGAATTTTGCTTACTAGGGCGGTATATAATTATAAAGAAGAATTAGGAGAGTATTTTAGCCCACCTAGCCTATTAACCAGTAAGCTGCTTTATTATTATAAAATACTTAAGAGCTTTATAATTAGTATAGATTTTAATTTAAGAGTCTATACTTCCAAGCTCTACGCGCCACTAGGACAATAATTATATAATAGCCAGCATTTCCTTATTATATACCTCATAGTTACACTTAGCTAGGGCCATTATCTTTAAGAAAAACGCCATAGGGTACCACTTACCATCTAGGTATAACTATAAGAGAACTCCCGCTACTACTCCATTAGAGGCATCCGTTTCTAATATTAATTCAAGGTCTAGGTTATAGTGACAGAGAATTAGGGAGAAAGTAAATCAGTCCTTTAACTCCTTAAAAGCTTCTATATAGTTATTATCAAAAACAAAAGGCATATTATTCTTTATTAGTTGTATAAGAGGCTTAGCTATAACCCCATAGTTATAAATAAACTAATAGTAAAAGTTATAGAAGCCTAGAAAGGACTAGATGCCTTTTATAGTGCGAGGGGGTTTCTAGTTATATATTGCCTTAACCTTCTTAGGGTCAACTTCAATTCCTTCTATACTAATAATAAACCTAAGGTACTTTATTTATTTTACTCCAAATTTACATTTCTTAATGTTGACTTATAGGCCTACATTCCGCAGCCTCTCTAGGACCTTTTTAACGTAAACTTGGTGCTTAAGTTCATTATCCAAGTATATAAGAATGTCGTCTAGGTATACCGTATAGAATTCATTAAGGTAGTCAAAAAGAACATCATTCATATACCATTAGTACGTGGCTAGCCCATTTATTAGTCTAAAAGGAAGAACTTTATATTTATAAGAACCGTAGCGGGTGCGGAATATTATTAGATCCTCTAATACAGGGTCCATCCTAATTTAGTAGAAAGCTTAGCGGATATTAAGCTTAGTAAAAATTTTAGCTTAGCTTAGACGTGCAAGGGTCTCATTAATTAGGGGGAGAGAGTAACGATCTTTTTAAGTAATAGCGTTTAGTTTCTAATAGTTAATACAGAAGCGGAGGCCTTTATTAGGTTTTTTTATAAAGAGGATAGGGGAAGTAAAAGGGGCCTAACTTAGCTTAATAAACCCCTTATAGAGGTTATTAATTAAGTACTACTTAGTTGCTTTTAGTTCCTCCATAGTTTGCTAGTAAAGGGGGCTATAGCCTAGAGAATTATTAGCCTCTAGTTAAATCTTATAATCATAGGTTTAGTAGGGGGGCAGTATATCTAAGGCTGCTTTTAAGAACGCATCTCTATAGTCTAAGAGGTATATAGGGAGGAGGCGCTTAACTAACTCCTTATTAGTTTCCTCTACTAGCCTTTCTTCCTTCTTGTTAATAATCTAATTAATTTTATATAAGCTGGTTATAAAGACCTTATTGTCCTTTTAATATATATTAAAGTAGAAACCTATAGCGCTAATTGCCGCGATATCTACTATAGGGGGGTTATATGGTAGTAGGGGTGTCCGCGGCCTTAGGGGCTTTTAGTATATTAGCGTTATCTTTACTCCTTTTAGCTCTTATTACATCTTCTAAAGGTTACCCTCTAAGTCCTATTAGTATGTCCTCTTCCCCATTAGCCAGATCTCCGCAATTTAGAAGTTATCTATATTACTATCCATTCCACTTCCGTAAGTAGAGTCCTCCTTAACTGCAGTCCTTTAGGGGAGTATCCTTGTTGGTACAGATTTCTTACCAACCTCGTAACAGGCATCTTCTTAAGTAAAAGCTAGGTCGCGGTCCCTAATATCCTACTAGTGGGTAAAATCGGCCTTCGCGGCTAATGTCTTACAGTTAGTACAGATCTCTCTAACAAAGGAGGGTAACTTCAGTCTACTCTCCAGCCAGACGAACTGTCTTTATTAAACGTTTAGCCAAATATTAAAGTAGGACATCCATTTTCGGCTAAGGATTATGTTATAGAACCCTAGGTCTAGGATATAAAAGGGGATACCAAACTGGCGTCGTCCATTAATAGCAATATATAGCTTTAAGACATAGGTAACCGGCTTACCAGCTTAGCCATTATAGTCTTTTACTTAAATAGGCTTCTCTAGTCAGGTAGCATTTACATTTAAGAACTTAGCAACATCATTTACACAAGCAGTATTTATAAAGGCAAAGCCATTTGCTCCAGTATTAACAAGGGCAGTTATATTAACTCCATATCCATTTTAAGATACTATACATAGAACCATAAAGTGTTTTCCACCTATTAGCTAACTTAGATTAATCTTTTTAAGATTAATAGGATACCCTAGGGGGGAGTCTTTCCCTAGGGTTCTTCTTTTTCTAACTTGTTAGGCGTTTCTTCTTCTTTTATCTCCTTAATATCACCTATATCCTTTAGCTCTAGGCAGGACGTAGCAAAGTAACCATTCTTTCCATAATTAAAGCACATAACCGTGGCAGGGTCAATTAGGGTGTTACGACAAGCATTAGTTAAAGGTATAGTACATAGCAGGTCAGGCGAGGTTCGCTAATAGGCAGTCGTAACCGCTTTTAGTATAAGGGCGGTTGTGGTTTCTCTTCTAACACTAGCTCCCATTAGTATAGCAAATAGGTTACAGTCGCTATAGGACCTCTTTAGTCAATTAGAGCGAGCATTAATTCATTTTAGTTCTAAATCCAGTGACAAACATTAGGCTACAAGTTTTTGGTAGGTTAATAGGTCTCTAAGGCTACCACAATCTTCTCTTATAGTCAGACTATTAGCTTGTTATATAGGTCCAAATAATAGTTCTTAGGGGGGACCTAGCCTTCGCCTACTAGGTATAAGAATTAAGTCTAGAACTCAGTAAAGGATTGGTTTAATTTCATTATTAGGCAATTATAGTCGTAATAGGCATCCCGTACTTTATTCGGATTAATATAGATAGTAGCCAGGTGCTATATCATCTTATTAACAGATATAAACCAAACAGGTAACTCGTCCTTAAACTTGGCCTAAAGGTGTCGCTAGGCGTCCCCAATAGTTCGACCAAAGAGGTAGAGCATTTTAGCTTCTTTAGAGGGGAAATAGTTATAATTAACACAAAGCTTTCCTCACACCTGGATTCTCCAGTTCTTAAAGGTCAGGTCTACGCCATCTAACAATAGTAGGGGGTTAGGGAGCTTAACGGACTTTAATTACTTTGTTATTATATCCATACTCTCTAGTATATTACATTTGGTAGAGCAAATGGGTTAACTAAGGCTTTATAAAGGGGAGGCTGGGCTATTTTATAAGGCAGCAAGGCTTTCTAGGATCTCCTTTAGAGTCTCTTATATACTTTAGGCTTGAAGACAATTAACCTTCTAATTAGCTGCAAGGGCACAAATCTGCTCATGTACACCTATAACGTCGTCATTGTCTTCAATTTCTAATCCCAACTAGACCTTATATTCCTCTCAGGTAGAGGCAGGTCTTTTAGATAAGCTCGCTTTAGGTGCCATTATTAGCTTCCTAAGGTTCGTCAGAATTGTATAATTCGGTTTTAATTCCAGGGTTCTTTTATAGGTATAGGTTAAGTACAGTCTGGCCTATAAAGTGGGATATTGTCAGGGCCTTCTTAGGCGTAGTAGTGTGGGTTTTTTAATGTCTAAGTATAACGCGTCAACGCGTCATTGCAGACGAAGGTCTTTTTTTAGGGTGGGATATTATTAAGGCCTTCCTAGGCAATGTAGGGAGAGCTTAGTATAATGTAACGGGCTCGTACAAATGCTTCTAAACTGAAGCTTGTAGATTGCTACTATACAAGAATACTAAGCTAAGGAGAAGAAGAAGTCTGTTAGAGACTAGCAAGATACAAAGGGGTCGCTAAGGCGCTAGTAGTAAGCAAGCCAATGGCGATTTTCCATCCCGGGGATGGAAAATCCTAATTGGTTGGCAGGAGTCAGGGTCCACTGAGTATAGCAGGTGGCGTTGCCCCAGCACCGTCACAGGTAAGCACTTACTTACTAGCGTCTGCGTTTATTATCTTAATTATAAGGGCAGAGTTATTAACTACTTAATTACTCTATTAGAGTAACTCGGTCGCTATACTAGAATTAACTATACCGTGGTAATTAGTAATATTTTAGCTCATTTTAAAGTCACCAAAGAGAGCATTAGCTATTTTATTACTAATAATACCAGAAACAATAACACCTGCTTAGATTATCTAGCTACCATCTTTAATTTTAGAAAGGATAATTAGCGTATTTAGTGCGCGGCTTATACGCTTAATCTTATTACTTAGTTAATTATGTTTAGAAAAGATAAAGACGCGTATAAGAATAATTAAGAGAATATACCAGTAAGTTAGTAAGTTAATATTATCTTCTTACTTGCTTACTGACTTCTACTATATAGGACAAAGAACGTTTCCTTAAAGAATAGTAAAAAGAAGGCCCCTTTAGCGTCCTTATTAACATCCTTAATTCCATTAATATACTATAGCTTTATTAACTATTTAAATTCTACTAAAAGGCTAAGTAAGAGGCCTTGCCAAGCCCCAATTTTAAAATACTAGAAGTAGTAAAGCTAGTTAAGACTAGGTGGAATAGTTATTACAACGCCTTCCTATAAGCTATTATCCTCCGCGGTCTAATTAACTCAATTATATAATATATAATTAATAAATATAAGAAGGAAGCAGCTCCTCTACGCGCTAGATAAAAAAAGGTCCCTCTACTACCGTCTATTATAGCAGCCGGCGCCTTAAATAATTACGACTGGGGTGTTATTAATAACTACATTGAGATCCTATTACCAATTTGAGATGCTATAAAGATACTTAAAGCTAGAGGCAGGTCGGGCCTATATAGAGCGATTTAGGAGGTCATTCCTATACTTAATTAGCTACTTAAGCTTTTTAAAGAGAAGAAGGATTGCGTAGTTAATATAACTCTAGATAACTACCCAGATTAAGACGCAATTAAGAATTACTATATAATTGTTAGTTACACAAGGTAATATCACGTAGCTACGGTTCGTAGATAGTATAATGATTGTTCTTCTTCTCTTTGATTCTTAAGGGAGAGCAAGGAGCTTAAGGCTCCTCGCCACGCTAGTGCCGCGGCGACACATAACGGCAACTTGCCTCACGTGACGGCAACTTGCCTCGCGTAACGGCAACTTACCTGTATTCCCAACACTAGCAACTCTTCTTTTGCGGTTGCCATCTACATATATATACCGCTTGACTAGCGTAACAAATATCAATCCTCCTTACTTACTATTGCTATTATAATATAAGTCTCGCTATCCTAAAATTTGCTAAAGAAATAGTGGTTAACTAAGTGGTAAATCTTAAACTGTTATAACCTTAAATTGCCTTATGGATAGCCTCAGCTCGTTACATAACGGATAGAGATAGTAGAGAATCGTTAGTTATTTAGGGGGTAGATACTAAAAATAAGCAACGCAGGTATAAGCCTATTTAGGCTAGCAGAATTGTTAACAGCCTTAACAGCTATCTGTAAGGTAAGCTCTCTAATAGTACTTCTAGCAATTCTTCTTTTATGCGTAGAACAGTTATTCTAAGATATATAACCACGTAACCTCTGTCCATATATTCCAACACTAGCAGTACTTTCTTTTTGTGCTTGTGGCGCTGTAGGAAGGCAGTAAGGTGTTAGTTTAGCTATAAGTAAAAGTAGTAGAAGTTAGTTAGCTATAGGTAGGGCAGCAAGGGTCTATTATAATAGCAGTACAGTGCTAGCAACGGGTCGTTTGGGTAGCAGTATAATGCTAGCAATAGGGTTATGTTCTAGGAAGCAAAGCTTTACCTAGTCCTGTTTAGGTTGTTCTTATTAGCATAATGGTAATTAGGATCGCATATATATCGGTATAATTATTTAGTTAGTAGATTGTAGGTATATTAGCATAATCAGTATCGTAATAGCAGGCATAGCGGCGCTATCAATTTATTAATAGTATGTGGCAGTACAGTGCTAGCGTAGGGTTAGTTCCGTAGGCAGATCGGCACGGAGTCTTATTATAGGGTTAGTTTATAGGCATATTAGCGCAAGATCTTATTGGGTTTATAGGCGTATCAGCATAAGGCTTATTGGGTTATAGGGTATATCAGTTGCAATAGTTATCAGGTTTATAGCTGCTGTAGATACTAGCAGTTCTTTTTTTTTAGATTGCCTACGTGACTATGCTATTCCAACCGCTCCCCCCCTATATTACTTTCTCTTTATGGTACCCTCTATGAGAACTTCCTGTCTGGATTACACTAGTAGCCACCTCTGTAGCTACCTTAGGAACTATAGAAGTCTTAAAATTCCCCTCTATGCTAAATCTTCTAAAGCTTGTTAAATGTTTGTAAAGAAGTAGAGGCTTATTACGGAGATTACTGCAGAGATTGCTACAGAGATTACTGCGGAGATTGCTAGTAGGACGGAGCTTAAGGCATAGGTTAAGATACGGCAGCTTAAGAAACTTAAGGTATTTAATAGCCTAAGGTTATCTATAGTGGTTACTGCGGAGGTTCTTGCGATAGTTGCTATAGAGGCTATTGCGGTGGCTCTTATAGAGGTTCTTGCAATGGTTGCTATAGAGGCTGTTACGGTGGCTCTTGCGGAGGTTCTTGCAATGGTTACTACGGAGGCTATTGCGGTGGCTCTTACGGAGGCTATTGCGGATATTACTGCGGATATTACTGCAGAAGCTCTTGCGGAGGTTCTTATAGAGGCAGCTATGGAGGCTCTTATAGAGGCAGCTGCGGAGGTTCTTATAGAGGCTGCTACGGAGGCTCTTATAGAGGTTATTGTGGAGGTTCTTATAGAGGTTATTACAAAGGCTGCGGAGGTAGAGGAAGAGTACCTTTAGGTAGGAGAGCACCTCTAGGTGGGAGAGCACCTCTAGGTAAAAGAGTAGCGTTCTAGGGGGTTTGTTCCGAATTAAAGTTACCTTTTAAAGAATATAGGTTGGTTCTAGGTTTCCGTAGTTAATATATAATCTTAGCTTCCGTCTATACTAGTTCTTTTGTACCAGTAATAACGGCCTAAATATTACTAGTAATTAGGTTACTGTTCTTAGCAATATATACCCCGTTCCTATAAAGGAAGTCTTAAAAATCCTAAACAATATCAATATTACCAAGTGCCTAGGTGTTAGCGGTCCATCCTATAAAATCCTCCCTAAAATATTCCCACAGCTGTAAATCGGCGTAGTGTCTACTTCGGTAGAATATAATACGGTATAGGAGAAAGCTATTAACTTATTTTACGGTATAAGTTGTTATATTAAAGGTAAATTCGTCCCAATTTTTATTAATGAGTTTTGCGTATAAAGTTACCCCTAGTAGTAAGGAGTCTTCCCAGTTATTTAAAGTAGGCGTAGCTATATTTTTGGAGGGAGGGAAATATTATTGGCGTAGGGATTGTCGTTTAGTACGCGTTCGTAATATATATTTGTCATTTGGTACGCATTTATAATATATATTTGTGATTATGGGGCTTAGGACCAGTTCTGGCCTTAAATCGCGAAGACTTGTAAAGCGTATTATTCTATGTAATGGACGCAAGAACCCGTAATCTTGGAAAGGCTTAGAACTAGTTCTAGCCTTTAAATCCTTAAATTCATAGAAAAGTTCTATTTAAGGTTTAGGACTAGTTCTAACCTTAAAAAACAGCTTCCTTTAGCATAAGTAGTACTGGTATAGTAGCTTATCTCTTCTTAGTGGAATACCTAGCTGCTCTATGGTATAACAGTAAAGTTAACCACTAATCAGTGTTGGTTATATAAGGTAATATCACGTAGCTACGGTTTGTAGATAGTATAATAATTATTCTTCTTCTCTTTAATTCTTAAGGGAGAGCGAGGAGCTTAAGGCTCCTCGCCACGCTAGTGCCGCGGCGACACGTGACGGCAACTTGCCTTATGTGACGGCAACTTGCCTGTATTCCCAACAATAATTAACCTTAATCGCGGCTAGCTAAAGCTACAGAAGTATTTTAAGAAGCTTAATAACACGCCCGTCTACTACATAGCTATTCTACTATATCCTCAGTATAAGCTCTTCTGCCAAAATACATAGGCAGATCACTTAGAATAGTTAATTAAAGGTAACGCGTTCTTTAAGAAGCTTTGGCTTTAATATATAAAGCAACCGAGTCCTTCGTTAAATACTCTATCAGCTTATCTACCGTTAAGACGCGCGCACGTGTTATTAGCTAGAGACAATTATATTTATGCCAACACTAGCTATATAGCTTAAAGCTCTATTAACGCGTCGGATAAATATGAAGCTTAGAAAACTCTACTCCCACTACTAGATAATTACCCACTAGCAAACAACCCTATACTCTACTAGTAGTAGGAGCAAACGACCCAGCCAAAGCTCGCACAGATAGCTCTTAATATATTAACTATACTGGCTACAAGCAACAACTATAAATAGGTATTTAGTAAAGCTAGTAATCTACTAAAGCTATATTGCTTAAAGCTTCGCCCTAATATTATTACTGCCTTACAGTATAATCGCAGCTATTTAAGAATAGGCTTTAAAAAATCTAGTAGATAAGGTAGTAAGTTTACCGTAATTAGTATAACTAGTAGCTAACTGTTAGAGTTACCAGCAGAATCTTCCTCCCTACTAAAGCCTTCCTACTACAGCCTTCCTCACCACCATGCTAAGCCTCGTGATAGACGTCCTTGGCTACGCGAGCTTCCTTATTACGTTATCTCTACACAATCTTATATTACAATAACTATAAATCGGGGCTGCGGAGGAGCTTTTTAGCCAAACCGGTGGCTTAGGCTTAATTTTGTATATTACTCTAAAATTTCTATATAAAATTAAACAAGCCTTTAAGCAAGCCAAGTAAGCCAACTGTTTGACCTATCAAGCCAAGTAAGCCAGCTTTAGGTGTGAAAAGTTTTAAGCTAGCAAGCTAAGGCTTTCCGGCTTAGCTTGCTTGCTTAATAGCAAGTCTACTCTAGGGTATTTAGAGCTAAAGACTTTACCGCAATGCCTTAACTGGCGATTTTGCTTATAGGTGTCCTTTTTAATATTGCCTTATAAGCTTTGTCAACTATATAAGACTTATTTTTAACTGTTATAGGGCCTTTTATAACTGTCCTAGTTAATTCCTTAGCCCGCGAAGCCCTACTGCACGCGTCCACGTCACCGCGGGTGGAAACATCATCAGGAAATCGTTCCTTTTGATGGCTAAGTGCAGAGGCGATGGTAGGGAGCCGTCGCAGCGCACGCAGCGCGCTGTCGTCGCGGTTCTGTGGTGTTGAGCCCGCGACGCGTACTAAAGCATCGCCCTTAACAACACCAGGAGCCTTACTGCCTCCGCTTAAGGCTCCTGCCCTACCACCTAGGGAGGCCTATTAAGGGAAACTGGGATATAAAAACCACCCAATGTACGACTACCTGGCTCGTAGCCAGGCCTAAAACTGGCCTTATTATTAGCTAGCCGACGTAGACGCGTCCTAGTTATACAATAGGACACCCTTAGGCTTGCACTAGCTCTAAGATTGCAAAGGAATGCGGTGAGGGCGTAGGGAACCTCTTTTTATAAGAACTTATTAAGGTTAACGCGTCGCAGATACCTTGTACAAAACTTATTAAGGCCCTTAAGGCCACCGCAAAGAACTTATTAAGACCCTACTTAGAGAACTTGTTAAGGCCCCTCTATAAGAGCCTATCTGGCACATCTAGGAGACTTAGAAGAGGGTCTTAATAGGCGTAGTGCGCGTAATTTGGATGAGACAGCGACCAGACGGCTTAATAAGGTAGAAACACGGGCAAAGCTCTAGGTAGCGGAAATATAGGCCAGTTTTGACGGCCCTATGGCGTTTAACCTGCGGTCAACCTGCAGGTAACTTATAGGAGGGTCTTAATAGGCATAGTGCACGCAACCTAATGTATGCATATAAGGCGACTTATAGGAGGGTCTTAATAGGCGTAGTGCACACAACCTAGTATGTATATATATGGGGGAGGTCTTGGAGGAAACACAGGCCAGTTAGATAAGGTTTTAACAGTTAGAGACATAGGCTAGCTTATAAGAAGGGGGGAGATAAGCTTAGTTAGTAGGAGAGGGGGGAGTAGGTTGCCTGGTATGGGACCTAGCGTCTTTATAGCCCCCTCTTATAAGACACGGTCGGCCTATTATAAGGAGACTCTTATAGGCAACGCGAAACGGGAACTGGCAGTAGTATAGGGTATTGCGCCCCTATACTATAACTAGCCTCCCGCGGGGCGTAGTGCGTAGTAGCTACTACTAGCTCTAGGGACCTTACCCCTTAGCTAGTGTTAGAATTAAGTGAGAGATGCTGACTAAGCTCTAGATACGTCGCGAGAGCGAGCTCTGTATGTCAATCTAGATAGATATAAACCGTATCTACTGCATTATGAATCAATTAATATTCATCGTCTGCGTTATCTCTATTATTAAATAGACCCTTAAGATACCCTCCGCTGTGACCTTATAACCTTGTAATTCCAATAGGTTATGAGCCTGGGTAGTAACACCTCTCCTAACTCGAAAATTGACCCTAAAAATGACCTTCTCTACCTTAACCTTAACGACACCTATATACGATTATAAGGCCGGTAAAATTGTTATTTTTAATGGAGACAACTTTGTAGACTGGGAGCGTACCTGTAAGGCAGCCCTGATTATATTAGAGGGCTGGGATTTTGTTACTGGTGTAAAGGACCTAAATTAAGTTAATTTAGCTGATAGAAGAAGAAGACGAGGGGAAGTAAATAAGATTATCTATAATTCGATAGGAGATGACCGTTAGGAAGAGATGCGTGCGATAATAAAGGCGTACGATATTTAAGGAATGTAGGAAGGAATGAAGAAGTTTAATAAGGCTAATAATGAGGTCTATATCTTTAGACTCCGCAGAGAGTTCTATAGCACTATATTTGACCCTATAAAGATGCGAATTATTAAGTTCCTTTAAATAACGTACTCCACAAGCGAGCCGCCACCCTAAGCGAGCCGCCACCCTAATCAACTTTCTACGATGCATCACCTTTGAACTACAATGGCTCAACCATCTAATACACAATTGGCCTGCAAAGAAGCAGATATTATTCTTGCTATCTCCTCTATTAATCAGAATCAAATTCAGAGCACAAAGCGCGCTACATTAACGTTTAATGTCCCCCAATTAACGCTCCGCAATCAACGCGCTAGAATTACTACGCGACGCGATTATAAGCCTAATTCAAAAAAACTTACCAAGCTTAAAGAGGAGGTGATTGTTAGACACATACTAGAACTAGACTCACGGGGGTTTGCGCCTACTCTAGGTGCTATAAAAGATATAGTGGATAAACTGCTTACTGCGCGCGCTACTAGGCAGGTTGGCAAAAACTGGCCTACTAACTTCGTTAATCGAACTGCTAAGCTTAAAACGTAATGGAATCGACCGTACAATTGGCAGAGAGCCTTATATAAGGATCCTAAGATTATCAGTAGCTGGTTTACCCTTATACAGCATACAAAGGAGAAGTATGGTATCGTAGACAAAGATACCTACAACTTTAATAAGACTGGCTTTATAATGGGCAAGATATTATCTCAGCTAGTTGTTACTGGCTTAGAGAGGCGTAATCGGCCTAAGGCGATACAACTAGGCAATTATAAGTAGGTTATAGTAATCTAGGGAATTAACGCTACTAGGTGGGCAATCCTACCTTTTATTATCTTTATAGGCTAGTACTACCTCTCTGCCTGGTACCAGGAGGATATACCACATAATTGGGCTATTTCAGTTAGCGACAACGGCTGGACTACTAATAAGCTTAGAGTTGACTGGTTAAAGCATTTCAATACCCATATAAAGGATTGTACAGTAGGCGGCTATTACCTACTTATAATTAACGGCCATAAGAGCCATAACTCGCTTAAATTCCAGGAAATCTATAAAGAGAATAATATTATTACTCTCTATATGCCGCCGCATTCATTACATCTACTATAGCCTCTGGATGTAGGCTATTTCTCATCATTAAAAAAGGCGTACGGGAGCCAGATTGGGAGCTTAATACGTAGCCACATTAACTATATTACTAAGCTTGAGTTCCTACCAGCCTTTAAGGCAGCCTTTAAGCAGTCTATTACGAAGAATAATATCTGTGTAAGCTTTCAAGGTGCAGGCCTAGTACTATACAACCCAGATGCGGTGCTATCAAAGCTTGATATAAAGCTTTGTATACTACCACCACCAGCTTTACCAGAGGCTCTATAGGAGTCTAAAACACCAAGCAACGCGCATAAGCTAGAGTCTCAGTTAACTTTAGTTCGTGATCAGATTTAAAGACATCAAGATTCTTCTCCTATATTAATTATCCAGTCGCTTAATTGGCTCACCAAGGGTGCTGAGATGATGGTCCATTTAATGGTGTTGCTACGCGATCAGGTCTCTACCTTTTAAAAGGCAAATAAGGCCGCCACAAAGCGTAAACAGCGCAAAAAGAAGCAAATTCAGAAGCAAGGCACCTTAACAAAGGCAGAGGGTGAGGATATTATTGCTCAAAAGGACATTAATGAGCAATTCAAGGGCAAAATGCGTCAAGGTAAGGCACAATCAGGTATAAGCCGACAGGCTACAGTACGCTGCAGTGCCTGTAAAGAGACTGGGCATAACTTACGTATATGTAAAAATAATACTAAAATAGCTGCTTAAGCTAGGATAGCTATTGTATTAATAGAATTTTAATGCGTTGTTGAACTACATGCGTGCAAAGTCGTAAAAAGTTGATTGGGGTGGCGGCTCGCTTGGGGTGGCGGCTCGCTTGTGGAGTACGTTACTTAATTAATTTAAGATTAATCTAGCCTTAACGCCTTGAGTACTTACTAACGATGATATTAAAGAGTAGCTTCTCTTGGCCCTCCTAAGTAATGTTATGTGGCAGAATGTGAAGACCTGGTGTCTACGAGACAAACGAGACCTTGAGAGCTGTATTACCCTTCTTTAGGAGTAAGAGACTGCTCTCCCTATATAAGTATAAAATGCAGTACTTGTATATAAGAGGAAAGACGAACCTAGGGGGAGAAGGGGAAACTAAGGTTAAAGTTAAATAAGGGGCAGAGGCTGTACTGGTAGATTTAATTATTTCTTATTGCGTTATCACTATAGCTTGTTATCTCGAGTGAGTAAAGAGCCAAGATGACTAGAAAGAGATGAGTGCAGAGTATACTATTAGAAAGGTTACTACTAGAAAGACTGTCCCCTACTTAAGTAATTCTGATTTAATAACGCCAGGAAGATAGATTAAGGTGCTCCTAAGGCAGAGGAAGTAGGGAATGTAGTAATAGCTAAGAAAGAATTTGATAGTGATTTAATCTACCTTAACCCTAACCCTAAACGTGCTATGCTTATAATAATGTCTCTAGCTTGGGCTCTTGACTTAGGAGTAATTAAGCACTTTACTGGTGACTAATTAGACCTAACATACTTGAAGAGATGGAATACGCTATAATAGGTCTGTACTGCAAATGGGACCGTTGTCCCTACTATAGGTTATAGTTAAGTTTAAATCGGTACCCTAAAGCTAAAAGACGTCTGGCTTGTACCTTTGTTTAAGTTAATTAGGCTAATCTTAGTAAGGACTTTTACTTAGGAAGGCTACTTAATTACATTTAACCCAGACGATTGAGCTACTGGCAAGTATAAATTAGGTATGACGTTTAAGGCCACTATAAGGAACAACCTCTACGTGCTATAAGAGCATTAGGAAGCATTTAATACAATAGTAGAAGTACACGATTTATAACTAAACGTTAGTGAAACAGATGCTAAGCTATAGCACCGCTGAACTGGATATACGAATTACAGTGACCTGTTTAAGCTATAGTACTCCTTACTAGGCATAAAGCTTAAGAAGAGAGTAGTACTAGTTGGTAAGAGTATGTGTGAAGCTTGTCTAGCTGGGAAGATGCGAGAAATATTAAGTAAGAAGATAATTAAGCGCGAGAAGATACCTGGTTAAGGGCTATACCTAGATACTATGGGACGAATTGGTATATTGATTAGAGGTTATAACTACTACCTCTTAGCCCTAGACGACGCTATATACTACACTTAGGTTATTCCTCTTAAAACCCTCCGAACTGAAGAGGTACTGCTGTATATTAAAGAGATTATCGCAAGGGTAGAGAGGTTCACTGGTAATAAAGCTGCATGGATTTGAGTGGATAATGGAAAGGGGGAGTTTGGCTGTAGATTTTAAGACAAACTAATACCCTAGGGTATTAACTTTGAACCTTGTCCGCTATATAAGCACTTATATAATGGCGCAATTGAGCGCGCAATCTATACAGTCAACTATAAGACAAGGTTACTTCTATTTCAAGGAAATATACCAGTTAAACTCTGGTGCTATACAGTTAAGCATGTTGTCTGGATTAAGAATTAAGTACCTACCTTAGCACTTCTATTTGACGACGAGTATAGTGGTGCTATTATACCCTATAAGGCATATACCCGACGAGTTCCTAACTTAAAGAATTTAGTTATCTTTAGGTGTTACGCTAATCTAATTAATACGCTTAAGAAACACCCTAGGAAGTATAATTTAAAAATAAAACCTAACTACGTTTTTATGGGGTTAAAAGGGAGTAGTTAATTTAAGATAATAAACCTGCATACCTAAGCAATTGAGCTATTTGGAGATGCTAAAGTGAACGAGTATAGGTTCCCTTATAGAGTACCTTAGGTGTAAGCTACAAGACATAGTAACTAAGTGGGCCGCTTAGATTAAGTGGGAAGCCTAGGTTAAGATTAAGCAGAACGCTTAAATTATGCTATAAGCCAAGCCGCGAATTAACCTATACTTCCCCCTACTACCTTAAACGCGCTAATAGAGACTCTAGTTGTGAGAACTATGAGTAGGCTAGATAGTAACTGAGTGGGCCGCTTTAAATAAGTGGGAAGCCTAGGTTAAGACTAAGTGGGCCGCTCTAATTAAGTAGGAAGCCCAGGTTAAGATTAAGTGGGACGCCCGTATAAAGCACATTGATACGTATTCCTTATGCGTAGAGAACAAGGTCTAGAAGGTTACCAAATATAAGGGTTTTTAACAATATGGTGGTTTAGTTAGTAATAGCTATAAAAGCTGTTTACCTGGAAGCTAAGAACATTACCTTTATAGGAGCACCTACAGCACCTTTTAACGCTATTGAGTTAGATTAGGCCTTAAGGGAGGACGCTCCTGGCTGGATAAAAGCTATCTTTAAAGAATTCCTTTTACTTAAGAGGATGCACACCTATACTATTATAAGGGGGAGAGTACTAGAAGGAAGGTTGTTACTCCTAAGTAAGCTAGTTTTAAAGCATAAGTATAATGCTAAGGGAGAAGTAATTTGCAAGAAGGTAAGACTGTGCATTTGGGGAGACAAGTAGACCCCTAATATTAATTATTTTAAGACATTTGTGTCTGTTGTATAATATAACACCTTTAGGTTCCTGATGGCAAAGGTAATAGCTGAGGACCTTGAGCTTGACTATATTAACGTCGAAACTGCATTCTTGAACCTGCTGTTGCAAGAATAGATTTATATGCAGATTTCTAACCTATTAAAAGACTTCGAACCTAAGCTTAAGGGCGTAAAAGACGTCTACTTAAAGCTGAATAAGTTACTTTACGGCCTAAAGTAGGCACTGAGAGAATGGTTTTAGATGGTTAAGAAGTTCTTTAAGAGCATAGGTTTGAAAGCAGCTGATGCTAACCCCAATCTCTTTATAGGAAATGAAGTATATATCTTGCTATTTGTTAACGATATACTGATTGTAGGAAAGCGCTAATACCTTAATATTATGAAGACAAGAATCTTAAGAGAATGGAGATGCAAAGACCTAGGTTCTATAGAAGTATTTATAGGCTTCTAAATTAATTAAAACCGTATGAACTGAACCCTTAAGCTATATTAGATAATGTACACTAAGAAGCTACTTAAACGGCTAAAAATAGACAGCTGTAATTTGGCTAAGCTATTAATACTAGCTGGCACTGTTCTAAAAGCAGATATTGAAAGTCCCCTTAAGTATAATAATGCGACAGTATACCGGTAGATTATTGGCTCTATAATCTACCTCTTAAACTGCACACGTCCTAATACTAGCTACGCTATTGGTTAGTTAGCTAGGTTTATGGCAGCACTAGGAGAATTGTATTACCGCTTAAGTAAGCAGCTACTATGATATCTAAACGGCACTCTTGAAACAGGAATTACCTACTTAAGTTAAGCAGTCTACCTTCCTTTATGTAAGCTTACGTTACCTACTGGTTACAATATCTTTACTGATGCTATATGGGGAATAGAACACGATTGGATATTATTCTAAGGTATAGCAGTTATATGCTATAGGGGAGTAGTGATCTGGATGGCTTAAAGGCAGAAGTTAACGGCATTGAGCTTAATGGAAGTAGAGATTATGGCGGCATTAGAAGGAATAAGGTTAGTAGTATAGCTTAAGAAGCTAACAAGAGATCTGGAAGAGAGAGATAATAACAACCCTTTTATCCCTACGCTCTACTGTGACAATAAGGGTATGGTTAACCTTTTGTATAACACAAAACACCACTAGAAAGCTAAGTATATTAAGACTTAATACCTCTTTGTATAAAACGACATGGTTTAGTAAGGTTGACTTAAAGTGGTATATATACCATGTAAAGATTAGCTGGGAGATATGCTTATGAAATAGCTACTAATTAACTAATTTACGAAGCACTGTGTAACGCTAGGAATCGGTAACTGACGGAGACGGTAATAGACGGAGATGGAGTAAGTTACGGAGGTTTTTCGCCTACTATAGGTTTTCCCTCTGTATGTAGGCCAAATGGCACTTATAAGGTATTTGGGAATAGCTTTATAATTGCCTATTTAGGACAGATGAGGAGAGCGTCGTCAGCATAGGGGAGTGTTAGAATTAAGCGAGAGATGCTAACTAAGCTCTGGACACGTCGCGAGAGCGAGCTCTATATGTCAATTTAGATAGACATAAACCGTATCTACTGCATCACGAATCAATCAATATTTATTGTCTGCGTTATCTCTATTATTAAATAGACCCTTAAGACACCCTCCGCTGTGACCTTATAACCTTGTAATTTTAATAGCTAGGCTCTAACCCCTAGTGTACCTAGTAGGCAGGCAGGATTATATCCTGGCCGGAGAGACTACTATGTGGCTTAAGAGAACGGATGTGCGTGTTGGTGTACTAACAGACGGGACTACTCGCTAGGGCGGTACACCGGTAAGGTACGCTTAAGGAGTAAACAGGAGTTACCTAGGCAAGGGAGGCTTTTAGCTAGGCCTTAACCGTAAAAGGTCTATACGCCCAAAAGTGGGATGACACTAGAAAACTAGGGTAAAGGCTTAAATAAGTAGGCACGTTAAACTCTACTATATAACTACCTACTAGGCAGCAATTAAAAATAGGCTAGAAGAGCATTACCTGGTCTTAGAACCAGGCCCCTACGCGCAACATGCATAGTCCGCATAATGCGCGGTTCTTATGGCTAGCCAATAACAAGTAAGAAGAAAATATACAAGTAGCTACAACCCTAAAGATAAGAGATAATACAAAGACATAAGAAACCAGCTAAAGAATACCCTAAAAAAAGAAGCAAGAAACAACTAGAGACGGTTTATAAACGAATATACTACTAACCTAAGCATCCCCTATAACAAGGGCCTTTAGACCATAGCAAGATAGATAAAGAAAAAGGTGGGATGTCTAGCAGAAGACCCACACCTACTACCCCTATAAAGAGTAGGCGAACTATAGGCCACAAGCAACAATAATAAAAAGGCAAAGATCCTTATAGAAAGATTTTTCCCCTAACCAGCTCTAGTAGACCTTAGTAATATTACTAGTAAAACACCAGTTACTTACCTAAGGGTTAACAGCAATATAATAACTAAAGAAATAGCTAAAACCATTAGTCGCCTCTTAAATAATATAGTACTAGAACTAGATAGGATCCTAAACAAAGCCTTAAAACCCTATAGTCCACTTATAGCACCGTAGCTTGCAGACGTAGCTAGAGCATGCTTTATAATAGGCTACTACCCACGACTTAGAAGATCTATAACAATCTATCTATCGCAGTCACGTAAGGGGATATTTTAATTTTAACTGTATGATTGGGAGGCGTAGGGCTATAAGGTCACTTTAGGGCTAGTTTTTAGCAGTTTTGCTAGTACCTAGCACTTAAATCTGCTAAGGATTTGCCCTAAAGCGACTAGATGTCCCTAACCGCAAGCCTATAGCTGCAAAACTATCTAACTATGGTAGTTGCACTGAAGTGGGTTTTTAGCGGTTTAGCTAGTTCCTAACACCTACTAAAGAATTGCCTAAAGGCGCTAACTACCTATAATATATACTAAGTGCAAGGGATAGCAGGTGGGAAAAGCGAAATAGCCACGTAGTAACTACGTTTAATATTTATAAATATTGTAAAAGGTCTTAGCATTGTACGTTACTAAGGTAGACACTGCTAAGTAATATATAGACGCTAGTATCTATCTATCGCAGTCACGTAAGGGGATATTTTAATTTTAACTGTATAATTGGGAGGCGCAGGGCTATAAGGTCACTTTAGGGCTAGTTTTTAGCAGTTTTACTAGTACCTAGCACTTAAATCTGCTAAGGATTTGCCCTAAAGCGACTAGATATCCCTAACCGCAAGCCTATAGCTGTAAAACTATCTAACTATAGTAGTTACACTAAAGTGGGTTCTTAGCGGTTTAGCTAGTTCCTAATACCTACTAAAGAATTGCCTAAAGGCGCTAACTACCTATGATATATACTAAGTGCAAGAGATAGCAGGTGGGAAAAGCGAAATAGCCACATAGTAACTGCGTTTGATATTTATAAATATTGTAAAAGGTCTTAGCATTATACGTTACTAAGGTAGACACTGCCAAGTAATATATAGACGCTAGTATCTATCTATCGCAGTCACGTAAGGGGATATTTTAATTTTAACCGTATAATTGGGAGGCGTAGGGCTATAAGGTCACTTTAGGGCTAGTTTTTAATAGTTTTGCTAGTACCTAGCACTTAAATCTGCTAAGGATTTGCCCTAAAGCAACCAGATGTCCCTAAGCGAAGCTCCTACGCCAAAAAAAAAAAAGAAGAAAGACATTACCGCATTCTGCTATATTCTGCCACATTACCGCATTCTGCCATATTCTGCCACATTGCTGCATTCTGCTATATTCTGCCATATTATCGCGTTCTGCTATATTCTGCAGATCCTAACTTATAAGTCAACTAATTAGGATTTTCTATGCCCGGTATAGAAAATCGCTATTAGCTTGCTTACCACTAGCGCCTTAGCGGCCCTTTTAATATCTTAACCTGCTATCTAGTGTTCCTTACGCTAAGAGCGGTATACCACGCTAGAAGTAAGAGTTAAGGTAATGGAGGTCGGTGGTCTTAGTTCTAATATATAAGCAAAAGGCTTCTAATAACCACTAACCTAGTTACTAAATTTGCTAATATAAACACCCTAAATCTTTAGTAAACTAGGCAGCGCCCTAGCGGAAGGAGTAGTTTAAGTAGCTACTTAGGTTAATTCTAGCGGCTACTAGATGGGAGGAAAGGATTTTACGAACCCCTAAAGAGGCGAAGGGTTTACCATTTAGACTAAATAAGGGGGAGTTAAGGGGTTAAGGGTCCCTATTAAATAGCTTTATTATAGCAGCGACTGGGCATAATAGGCCGCCTACTGCCGCGATAGCGATATTAACGCCCTAGTATTACTTATCGGCTTTACTCTATTTAAGGCGGAATATTATCCTACTAGGCGTAAAGGTAATATTGCGTTAGGTAGCCTTTCTTGTTAGGAAGGTTATTTGGTTCTTAAGCTCTACTATAATATACGTAATCTCGCCTATTTGTAAAAATCTAGCAAATACGAGGGTAAATGCGGCATTAGTGTTAATATCCGGTAGTAATAGGCCGTGTGTTACTACCTGGGCTAAAATATCCCTAGTAATAGGCTGCTTGTCCTTCTTTACTAAGGGAGAGATAGTGGCTGCTCCAGCAAGTAATTAGTATACTATAGGATCCTTAAATGCCATAATTAAGATACTGTAATCCACGTAACATAAGCAAATTGCGAAGATGTAGGCTTATAAGGTTTCGGCCTTAAGCCTACCTATCTATAGCTAGGAGGTACTGAACGCGCGGCAGGTAATCTATTCGCCTAGTTTACACGGCTTAGCTAGGTAGGGAGAGACTCCTTTAAGTGCATAGTATAACTCCCAGCTGTTAACTGCTAAGGAATAGTTCCTACGGGTCGCTGGCGCAAGGCCATGCCAGAAAAGGAGCGCGTAGAGGTTAGATGGCGCGTTAACATTATCCTTAAAATTTGTAGGTGGTTATAAGTAGTCTATTAGGTTTATAGTACCTAGTTAAAAACTTATTAGCTTTAGTAGTAGTAAATTAAGGGCCTAGTATGGGCAGAACTAATAGATAGTCGCGGCCTAGAATTAAGATAGTGTATTAGCTAAGCTATTTAAATTACCTAAGATCTACTTCACGGATATTATAATATTGTAAGCTATAGCAGCTAGTATGATCTTACGGAGCGATTTATTTACTACGCTATAGATAACAGTCTTCTTAATACCCTAGTAAACTACCATGCTATTAGTATAAATAGATAGCGCGCTATACTGCCAGTTAGTAGACTATATATTAAATGCGTAAGTAATAGTATACATCTCCTTTAGATTAATATGGTCTACTTATTAACTGGGCTTAGGTAATATACTAAACGCCTAAAATTAAGGAAGGTTGGTGGTATACCACTACCAGTTATCCTTATATTTAAGTTCCTTAAAGAAGTAAAAGCCGCCAAACCCAAACTGGGTAGAGGCGTTAGTAAAAAGATAAATGCGGGCACGCTTAATGTCGTTAAAGAACAATACCCTATTACTTATAGTAAGTAGGTTGAGCTAGATATATAAGTCACTTTATAACTTAGTATTAAACCGCCTAGGTTTATACTTATTTACTAGAGTCTCTAGCTAAGCAGTAATAAAAATCTAAAAGGATTTAGAGTAAAATTAACTAAATCTAATTACGTAGGCGCACTATATAAGGTATCCCGCAAGCTACTAGGCTTAAAGGAACGATAATAAGCTATATTAGAGTACGGTAGTGACCTTTTTAATAGCGCATAATTGTTTCTGTGGTAATAATCGAGTTTGCATTTATATAGTGTTAATAGTGTATCCTAGGACCTTAATAACAGTTCCTGCTATATCTTTAGAGCTATTTTAAGAGATACCTAGGGAGTTAGTAATAGAGATATAAGTCTAGGTAACAGCCGCTAAGTTGTTTGGGTTGGTAAGGATAAAGATAAAATTGTCTAGGTAGTATTCTACCTTATAAGGTAGTTGTAAATAGAGTATCCAGTATAGGCCTTCCGTAAAAAGGTTAAATATAAGTGGTGTAGTTTAAAGACTAAAGGATAGGTAGTATTTCTAGTAGGTAATACCTTCCTAGGAGAAGCCTATTAATGTTCTTGCCCTATAGGATAGGGGGACTATACGGAACGCATCTTTAATATCTCTCTTAAGCAGTAGATATCCACGGCTTGTAGAAATAACGTAGGCCTAAATAGTGGTAACTATAGTGTATACTAGTGCTCCATATTCTTCTGGGATTATGTTATTAACTAAAGATGCTAGTAAGAAGGAGAGATTATAAATTTAGCGGTATCCTCCATCTGATTTTGGCACTAGGCTAAGGGGTAAGACTATAATAGGCCTTATCGCGATTCTAATACATCCTTTTATAAGGTCTGATGTTATATTCTTAGAGATAAGGTTGGCATTATCCTAAGAGGAGTTGTGGTTCCTATAAGATCTTAGGGTAGGAACTAATTCAGCCCCTATCTTATAGCTATAGGTTAGAATGCCTACTAAAATAGCTAGTAGATTGCCTGGGTAGTTAAATAGAAGGGAGTACCACGCTAAAATCCTTAGGGGTAATAAAGAGTAGTAGAGAGCCTCTGCCTCTATAAAGGTAGGAAATAATGGTAACGTATTAGGCCTAGGTCCTAGGCGTGTAATTAAAGTTAATATTATAGTTAGGCTAGACCCTACTTTATAAGGTTTGCCTTGCTGTTCCTAGGCGTAAGCTTTAGATAATACAGCGTAATCTTTACCACACTTTAAGTACTTGTGTAGGTATTTGCAAGCTATATTATCGCAGCCTCTACTATTAAACTTACGGCAGGTGTTAGAGGTATAGGAGGTATCTAACCTAGGTCTCTTTAAGGGGGCGAAGCCGATAGTACTAGATATTATAAGGTATGGCGCTATATACTAGGCTAGTATTTGCTAGTTAGCGGGCTCTAGTTAGCCATTAGTTATTACAAAGGTATAATAGTTAAGTGCTAGATTGAGTATGCAACCTACCTAGATATACTAGGTCAATAAGGTGCGAATTATATTTATCCAAAGGAGTATGCTAGCGACGAGGTCTGGTAGGTATGTATAAAGGGTGCTAGTAATAACTACGTAGTTAGTAAAGCCTTTAAACCAGACGCCTTTATCTATAAATAGCTTTCTATCTACCTTTGCTTTCCTTATAACTAGAGTACCATTCTTAATCTATATCTCATCGGCGATCTTGGTCCAAGCGGTATAGACTTAAAGGCGGGCGAGGTTTACTAGATTAAAGGTACCCTTAAAAATATCCAGGTAATCCCTTTTTATAATGCCAGGAAGGCGGAGTTCGAGCAACTTTACGCTAGAAGAGAGAGGCTCACCAAGGTTATTAGCTATAGCGGCTGTTACGGTAGCTTATAAGGCCAAAGGGGCCAAGCCTAACTATAATTAAGCTATTCAAGCCTAGTGGTATTTGTATTAGTAAGCCTCCTCCACTAGGCGGGCTTTATGCTCTTTCTTATACTTTTAAATCTCTCTTTTATCTTAAGCTTGTTCCCTTTGCTCTTTAGCAATTTTACACTCTTCTACGGCAGTGGCGTGTATATTGGCTTTGGACGGCATTATAGGACTAATAGAGGAGGGTGTAACAGTTGTAGACAATAGTATAGTTAAGGTAGGTTGTCCGGATAGGTTTATTTATTAGGATTATATACGCGTACGGATATCCCAGTTGGTTATAAGCGGTAATAGCGTTATAAAATGATTCTCGAACGAATAAATGATGAATCTTAATGAGTTTTAATGATATTGAAATAGCCACGTAGTGACTGCGTTTGATATTCGCGAATATTGCAGGAGGTCTTAGCATTGTGCATTGCTGAGGTAGACACTGCCAAGCAATATATAGACGCTAGTATAGTTATTTTATAAAAAGAAGGTAAAGTAGATTACTTAATCCCAGAAAGCTACCGCCCTATTACCTTAGAAAACACCCTAAGTAAGATCTTAGAAAAGGTTATAGCGGACTATATACTAGCGTCTATATATTGCTTGGCAGTGTCTACCTCAGCAACGTACAATGCTAAGACCTCCTGCAATATTCGCGAATATCAAACGCAGTCACTACGTGGCTATTTCGCTTTTCCCACCCGCCATCCCTTGCACTTAGTATGCATCACAGGTAGTTAGCGCCTTTAGGCAATTCTTTAGCAGGTGCTAGGAACTAGCTAAACCACTAAGAACCCACTTCAGTGCAACTACCACAGTTAGATAGTTTTGCAGCCATAAGCTTGCGGTTAGGGATATCTGGTCGCTTTAGGGCAAATCCTTAGTAGATTTAAGTGCTAGGTACTAGCAAAACCGCTAAAAATTAGCCCTAAAGTGACCTTATAGCCCTGCGCCTCCCAATTATACGGTTAAAATTAAAATATCCCCTTATGTGACTGCGATAGATAGATAGTAAATATAGCAGAGGAATACGCCCTACTACCATAAAGCCAAATAAGGGCAAGAAAGAATTGCTTAACACTATTAGCACTTACACTACTCACTACTACTATTAAAACTATATAGGCTATGCGCAAGGACTTTATAGTATCAATACTTAGCCTAGATATTAGTAGCGCCTATAATAATATACCCCATAAGCGCCTCCTATATATCCTTAGGGTAAAGGGCTTCCTAGAATAGATTATATAATTTATTTAAGGGTTTATAGGCCAGAAAGAAATATTACTAGTCTTTAGTGGATACTAGAGCCCCCCTATCACAGTTATAATAGGTATACTATAAGAATCACCTCTTTCGCCTATACTCTTCCTTTTCTTTATAAGCAACTTACTTAACACCTTTAAGGAAGGGGCGACCTAGAGGATAGGCTTTATTAACAACACAAACCTAATTATATATAGGCCAACAGCCGTAGAGAACTGCAGAATACTAAAGAAAGCCTATAATACCTATATAGAATGGGCAAGACAATATAGAGTCTAATTCTTACCAGAGAAATACTAGCTAATCTATTTTATAAGAAAACGCAACTAATCTATAGATCTCTAGCATATAATCTATATCTAAGGCTTTGGGGGTTAACCAGTTTAGGGCTTAAGGGTATTAGGAGTATAGGTAAATAGCAAGCTCTAGTGGAGTGTATATATGGTGTAAGTAGCCTATAAGGGCTAAGTATAGTACATTATATTATCTAGGATTGTTAATTCTATATAGGGTCTATACTTCTAGAGGTCACGCCTACTATACACAGCAGTTATCCGGCCAACTATAATATATAGATCTAGTATTTGGGCCATTAGAGAAACTAAAAAGGGCCCCCCTAAATTACTCCTTAAACTACTCTAAAAGGTCCAAATAGCCTACCTCTAGAGTATAACAGGCGGGTATAAGCGAACGGCCACAGCACTACTTAAGAAGGAAGCCAATATTCCCCCCCTATAACTATATATTAAAGCCGCTGTAATATAAAGGGCGCAAAGTAAACGCAACTTTAATATTATAAAGTATATTAAGACACGCCTAAATAAACTATAGAGGGACCCTAGGGCGCCTTATAGGAAAATAAACCAACAACCCTAAAGTAGGGAAGAGATATTAGAGAAATAGGTAAAGAAAGTAGAAGAAGAATAGTGCTGCGTTAGGGCCTAGGCCCATATAAAGGAGAAAGGGAAACGCGTAAAAGGCTAGTAAAGATAATAGTAAGAAAGAGAAAGGAGCTAAAGTAGAGTATAAAAAAACACTAGGAAACCATCTTCTATAATATAATACTAGTTAGACCAACACTAAAAAGGCGTATAGGAGTTAAAGGTATAGAGGCTAACTTAGGCAAAAGAAACCCAAGCCGTGGCATGGTTAACGCTATGGGGGGTAAACACTTAAGAGCTCTAAGAAGGCCTAACAAAGGTAGAAAATATAATAGCAATACTCTTAAGAATAGGGATAATAGGACTAAAAGATTGGCTCTACTAGGTAGGTGTCCTAGTAGGTAGCCTAAGATGCGAATATAGCTAGCTAAGACAGACACTAAAATATATAATACTATTATACCCCCTACGCACTAACTAAGAAGCTATACTCTTAATAGCTAGCATAGAGAACTATAACACACTACTCTTAATATAAAAAGGTCTTAAGGCGGTTACCTAGTGGCTTATTAGCTAAAATATGCTAGACCAGTTTTGGGTTATAAGGGAAATAGTAATAAAAGGCAAAGGGGCGAGCAATAGGCGCCCCCTAATAACTCTACAGTAGTAGAGCAAAGTTTGCGATACTAGCGCGTCCATAGGCTTATTACAGCAGTAGTGGTTCCTAAGAAGGTTAAAAAGTAAGGTAGTAGAGCACTATAGGTAACTTATAGGCGCCTTATAGGCGAGTCCCAAAAGGCGGGGAGACGGATTATAGGGTTTTCTCAAAAGAGTTTTCTCCCCATATGTATATAAGGAGTAGTCCGCGTGGGCCCAATAGGGATCCGAATCGGACGTTAAGCAATGAATAATAATAGTTAATTCCTTAGGCAATCGCCTGATTGCATTTATTTCTGCATATTTAAGTTAACTACGCCATAGCCGTTCTTCCACCTTTTAATTCGGTAGAGGCTTCGATAATTGTTTTAATAATTGCTTTAATAGCTTTAATAATTGCTTTAATAGTTAAGTCGTAAATAAGACTTCTTGTGAAGCGCTCGTCTTTGGCTTATTATATTCAATAGTGATTTAACTACAGTAGTAGTCACAGTAGGCGTACGTCTTATTGTCGCCGTAGTAAAGAGTGTTCTCTTTATTACTCTAGTAGACTCCCTTGTCATTAAACTTTTGGATATATACTAAGTTGGTGTGGAATTCTAGTATATAGGCTGCTCCTAAGAGCTATATCTATCTCTTCCCTTTTGGGTGGTTAATCGTGACTATAGCTATGCCATAGCCTACGATTTCTTCTACATGCGAGCCCGTGTAGATGCGGTCTAAGGTAGGCTTAATATCGCTAATGAACCTAGTTTAATTATTAATAATGTGTATAGTAGTTCCTAAGTTAAGAAGAACGCTGTTATAAAGCTTATAGTTAGAAGCTAGATTATAGGTTCCTTTTTAATAAACCGTAAAGACTGCTTTAGGCTCTTAAGAGCTCTGCTAGTTATTACTATCCTTTGGCTGTTTGTTAACTTGATTGTTGTTTTTAATTTGCTTAATGCAAGCCTTAATTTTAGGCGTTGTATTGGTGATCTTCTTATCTACCTTCTTCTAGATTTTGTCACTTAGTTTAAACCACAATGGGCAAGAAATCGACTCTACAATATACCAGTATTTGTTAAAGTAGTGACGCTTTTTATATAGGCACTCTGGCGGCGGTTGCCTTTTCTTCTTTTACTTATCTACTGATAATTTAGGCTTTAATTTAGGTGACTTGCTTAACTTATCCTTATAGACTACAAAGGATCCTTCTTATAGGTTTTCGCTGTTCTGAGCAAGCTCCATACAACGGTGGTTTTGGTATATTTTAACCAGTTTAAAGAAGCTAGGAAGCGTCTTCTTCTTCCACTTAAGCCTTTTAAGTTAGTTCTTCCAATATTCTAACTAGCTTAGTGTAATAGAATTAACTATATACATAAAGTCTCTTATTAAATAATTACTATTTACCTTAGGTAGATCTAGCTCCTTGCGCTTAGTATATACCTTCTCCTACTCCTCTAACTAGACTTTAAAGTTCTAGTTCTAAGGCGCTTTCTTAAGCTTTGCATACTGGGTTACTACTTAAAGCCCTTAGGTATTGTTAGTTGGAGTAATTCTCTGCTTTAGTAATACTAAGATATTATAGGTAGTGACGTATTTAAACGTATAGATAAGGTAGGTACGTAAGATTAAGCTTTAGATGTTACTGCGTAACGTATTAAGAGCTAACAGCTGTTTTCTATATAGCTTTATATCATCCCTATGGTTGGCTTTAAGTGTATAGAGCTCCTCCTCCTCCTTATCTAGCTCTGCAAGCTTTGTCTTCCCCTAGCTATTAGCATTCTTAGGTAAGGCTTAAACAGGTTCTTTAAGCTTTGGCAGTTTAATCTTGGGTATTAATAGGTTAATATACTTCTAGAGATAATTGTTATTTACTTTTAACTTAATAACCTTAATCTATTTGTCCTAATTATTTGGGCTTACTAGGATAATAGATAATATAATAATAGGTTTGGTTTCTTGTTAAGAGTTTATTATTATAGTTGTTTATAATTAATATAATAATTAATTGGAATAAAGGCTTTGGAATTAAAGATAATGCAGTAAACGGCCTAAGTGTTAGCGACTCGGTTAATCGAGGCACGAGTATAGCAAGAGGGTCGCGCAAGCCTATATGATTGGATTGTCTATAAACGAGGATCTAAAGCTAAAGAAAGGAAATAAGAAGAATAGAAGCACCGCTTAAAGTTATATATAATCTTCTGGTTACGTAATGGCAGCTTGCTATTACGTAACGGCAGTTTGCGGCAATCTGACGGCAATTTGCCAGTGCCGTAACATTACCCCCCCCTCCGAAAAAGCCTGCCCTTAGGCTTTATATATCCGTATTACCCCTACGGGGCATTCTTGTCTTTATGCTCTACTAGTAATTTATTGTCTTTGCTATGCTAGCACTCCATCTACTTATCTAAGTACTTTAGCGGTCTAGGTTTGTTAGGATAACGGCTATAGAACTCTTATAACTTATAGGGGCTGCCTATAAAATTCCATATAGGGTACTAGGTAGGGTCTGGATTATATCCTTTCTAACTTATGTGGTACTTTAGTATTCCTTATATAAGTTTATAGGTTAGTATTTCTTTAATTTCCTATTTATTGTTGCTATTAACTTAAATTAGTAGGGGTGGTTTATTCTTTTGTCTAGGTAATAGGTTATTTATAGCTTTCTATGGCTTATTTAGTGAGAATTTAGGGTGGACCTTAATTAAATCCGGGAGCTTTACTTTATATAAGTTGCCTCTTTTCTTAAGAACTTTATATAGTCCTGCTATCTAATAGTCTAGCTTACGGCTAGGCCGCTCTATCTTTTAGTTCTTTATTATAACCTAGACCTTATTACCTATAGTAAAGTCAGGCTTACGCCTATACTTATTTGCCTGCTATTTTATTAATTTCTAGGCCTTTTTTTAGGGTTATATAGGCTACCGTTTAGGCTTCTTCTAAGCGCTTAGCGTACAGCTAGGCCTCCTTATAAAATAGTTTTTTACGTATAGTTTAGGGTTCTTTTGGTCTTTCCCAGTTAAAGCTTATATAGGGTAAGTAGCCTATTTCTAGCTAAATAGGTATAAACCCTGTAGAGTTATAGGGTAGGATTGCCTAAGTATAGTCTATTAGGGGTAGCAGTTAGCCTAGTTATTTTAGAAGTAGTTAATAAAGGGCTAAAGTCTTTAGTCCAAATATTAATTTATAATCTCCGTCTGACCGTTTATCTGGGGGTAGTAAGCTATAAAAAGCTTTAGCTTAATACCTAAAATCTAGGTAAACTTATTCTAGAAAGCTAATATAAATTACGGCCTGTAATTAGATATAATAGTATCTAGTAGTCCGTAAATTTAGTAGACGTAGTAGATATATAGTTAGGCCGCCTCTTTAGCATTAATATTTTTATAATAAGGGATTAAGAACGGGCGCTTACTAAAGCGGTTAACTATAACTATAGCCATATTATATCCACTACGGTCTATAGGTAGCTTATAGAAATCTATAAAGATATACTACTAGGGGCGCTCTGGTATTAGGAGTGGTTTTAATAGTTCTGGGGTCTTATCTTATAGGATTATAGATCTATAGCAGCTGTTACAGTTCCGTATATAACGGTTAATATCTATAACTATTCTAGGCTAGTAGTAGCAGTCGCCAATAACCCTATGGGTCTTATTTTTTCTAGGGTAGGCCATAGAGACCTAGGTATATACTTTGGCAATAAGCCAAGTCTATAAGTTCTATTCCTTTGCTACTGTTAGGCCGTAGAGACGCACCCGCCGTAACCGGCTTAACGCAGGCGAGGCGTAGGCGAGGCGCCTACAAAACGTAGTCGTCCCGCACTAGAGAATAGCAGAATTCAGTTCTATAGTTCTACTTTATTAAGAACCAGATACCTATTGCATTCCGCTACTGTTATTACGTTGCTATATACCCTTAGGGCCTTGGCGTCTTAACAGTTTTAAATTCTTATCCCTTTTTAGGGGTAGCGGTCCGGCAACACAGTAGTCTACTAAGGCTGCGATTATGTAGTGACAGCCCTCTATTAAAAGGACGACCGGTATTTATTAACTGTATTGCAGCCTATTAACCTAATGGCGAGACGCGGGCGTAACGTTAGCGTAGTGCGTAGTACTAAGTCTGGGGATCAGCCCTAGGACGACGTGGGTGAACCTATGTCCTGGACAGAACTAGAAGCCACAAGCAAGGACACAATACAGGAAGAAATATAATGGCTAGAGAATAAGAAGCTGTAACTCCTAGAGTAAGGAAAACCGCAGTTGCTTAGGGAGGAGGTAGAAATGCTAAGACAGCGTTAATGTAGCAAGGCGATGTTGACCCCAGCTCCTAACCTAGATCTGCCACCTTAGAGTATTATATTAGAGTACTTAGAGAGTAGCTTAATACATCCGAACCTTAAGAGGAAGGCCATAGATATAATAGGCGCCCCGGTAAAACGGGCCGTTAAGATAGAGAAGATTGCTTTATATTATAGTAAGACCATATAAGAGCACTAAAACTTCCGTAATAGCTTAAAGCTAGCGTTCCGCCTAAAGGCCGACGCCTTTATAAATAAGAATACTAAAGTTGCGTTTACTATGTAATATATAAAGGGGACCAATAGAACCCTTTGGCTATAATATAAAGATGACCATCTAGATATATAGTTTACCTAGGAGAAGCTAATGGAATTCCTACTTAACCTAATTAAAAGCCCTATTAATTAAGAACTCTATATAGCCCTAACTTATATAAGGGCAATATAGCGAACTAATTAACCTATAAATAAGTTTACTGCTTACCTAACCTCCTTAGAAGCGTAAATTAACCCTCCTTATAATGCAAAGCATTTAATAATACACCTATTCGCGAAGCTATGGCTAGAGCTATAGCTTGCTATTACCAACTATTAGGAATTTCTATAAACTTAAGATTAGCTAGTTTCCCTAGCTGCCCTATTAGAGGAAAACTAGAAGAGCACGAGCGCCCTATAGGCTAGAGGCAATAGGCGCGCCACAAACTCGAATATAAAGACTACTCCGTTAGGTAACTTAGGGAAAGCGGACTCCAAGACCACCGCCAGCGACGCAATGGCGGGGCGAAGTAATACTATTAGGGGTTTAACCTAACCTAAGGGGAACTATAAAAATTGTGGTAAGCTAGGATATTAGTGGCGAAAATGCCTAGAGCAGCAATAGTAACAGCAGTCGCCTCCTAATAGCGTAAGCGCCATCTCTACACTGGGAAAAAGTAGGCGCCTTTAGAGCCCCTTATACCTATAGGGCGCAAGCTACTACTAAATTATAAGGAAGCTATTACTGTCCTAGAAGAAGTCCTATTTAAGTAGATCTAGAAGGAGACCTTAGTAATGCTTAATCTTAGCGCTGAAGTAAATGTAATTAATTAGTAATTTATAATGGAATATAACTTTAAGACACTAGACGTAGAATTGCCTACCTACTCCTAGTTAAATAAAACTTAGGCATATTGCTATAAAGCCTATAAGGTACCACTAAGAATAAAGGATAGCTAGGGTAGGATTAAAGAAGTAACCCTTATCTGCTATAGAATAGCTAATATATCCCCCACTATTACCCTAGGTATACTAGGGTTAAAGAAGGCCCGACTTCTTATTAACTGCAAGGCAAAGGCGTGGTGATAAAAGCTAGATAGCTTGTCCTTGTTGCTATAAACCCCTAAAGGTTTTATAAAGTCTCTCTAAAGAGAATCTAGGGTCTTCGCCCTAGTAATTACTAGATTAATGCCTAGTAAGTAAGATAATAACAGCTTACCAGTTCTTCCTCCATAATTAAAAAAAGTTAGCGATGTTTTCTTATATAAGGAAGCAGGGAAGCTACCCTAATACTACTAGGGCGACCATACTATTGACCTAGAAGAGGGATAGGAGGTCCTATATAGACCGCTCTATAACCTCTTAGTTAAAGAGCTAGAGGTACTAAGGGAGTATTTAGATAATGCCTTAGCTAAAGACTAGATCTAACTAAGTACTAGTCCTATAGGGGCACCTGTCCTATTTATACCTAAAAAGAATAAAAAGTTGCGGCTCTATATAGACTATAGATGCCTTAACAAGGTAATAATTAAGAATTGTCTTACACTACCATTAATTAGTAAGACCTTAGACCGCTTAGTAGGTTCTAAGATCTTTACTAAATTGGACCTAATAAATGCATATTACCGTCTTTGTATCCGTCAGGGTAATAAGTAGAAGACGGCGTTCCGCACGCGTTATAGCCACTTTAAGTATTTGGTTTTGCCTTTTAGGCTAACTAATAGACTAGCGACCTTTTAGGGCTATATTAATTAAGCCTTATTAGGACTGGTAGATGTCTTCTATATAGTCTACCTTAATAATATTTTAATTTTCTCTAAAAATCTAGAGGAATACTAGCGCTACGTACTAAAAGTACTATATAGGTTATAATAATATTAACTATATACAAACCTTAAGAAGTACAGGTTTGGCGTATAAGAGGTTAAGTTTTTAGGATATATTATTAGTCCTAAAGGCGTAGCGATAGATCCTAGCTGGGTAGAAGCTATTACTAAGTAGGAGAGCCCTTAATCCTATAGGGATATCTAGGTCTTTCTAGGTTTTGCTAACTTCTATTACCGGTTTATTTATAAGTACTCTGCTATTATAAAGCCTATTACTAATCTCCTAAAGAGAGTAAAGAACGGCCGTAAAGCTAGGCCTTTTAGTTAGCTAGAAGAGGCGGAGTAGGCGATACGCCGGCTTTGCGACGCCTTTACAACGGCGCCGCTCCTATAATACTATATACTAGGCTTACCAACTCGGCTAGAGACTAATGCCTCTATATAAGGCCTAGCAGTAATTATATTACAGCTATTTAAAGATGGCCTTTAGCATCTAATAGCCTTCTAGTTTAGAAAGCTTTTGCTAGTAGAGCGTAATTATAAGACCTATAATTAAGAGCTATTAGCTATTATGGAGGCTTTTAAGTATTAGAGATACTATATTAAGGGGCTATTAAGCCGCCTAGAAGTACTTACAGATTATAATAATCTAAAGGGTTTTATAAAGGTAAAAGCCCTTAATAGATAGCAAGCTAGATAGGCTATAGCATTAGCTGCCTATAACTTTATAATTAAGTATAGGGCGGGAAAAACGAACCCCGTAGATACGCTGTTAAGGCGACCCCTTGGCGTAGGGGGTCCGCTAAAAGAAGACACTATGCTACTATTACTCTAAAGGACTTTAGGAATACAGGGCCACTAACCTAAGGTGAAAGTCCTATTAGGTATATAAGAAAGCGAGCCTTTTACAGAGGTATTATTTCTATGGCTATAAGCCAGCGACCCGACGGCGGTACGCCTAGGTAATATAGCATTACGGTTCGACTGGGCGACCTATATATATGCCGTTAAATAGCGTGTAATAAGAACCTAAGTTAGAGAAGCAAGTACTTAAGAGAGTGCTTATAAGTCTAGTACGGAAAGAGTTGTTAAGCTTATTAAAGGACTTTAGACTAAAGATAACTTTATACTGCAAAAGCGCAGCGACAGCGTAGATACGGCGAGACGCCGTTAACGCGCCCGCTTGAAGCCAGTATGGCAGTTTAATTCCGCTGGACTACTTTGTTACTATAGGAGGTTATATATACCCCTAGACCTAGCAGTTTATGCAGAGCTTCTATAGATCTACCACAATAATGCCCTAGCTAGCCACTTTGGTAAGAAAAAGACTCTAGATCTACTCTTATGCAAGTACTACTAGCCTAGTATAAATGCGGACGTTATAGACTATATCTCTACCTGCGATATATGCCAACGTATGCGTGCGCCTTAATATTGCCCTTATAGCGAGCTCTAAGCGCTGCCTTGCCCAGACCAGCCGTGGTAGGAGATTATAATAGACTTTATTACAGGCCTACTGCCTAGCAGACGAGGCGATAGGGTATATGACGCGATATGCGTAGTAGTTAACCGCTATACTAAGATGGCCCTATATCTGCTAATAGTAAAAACTATTACTATAACCAAACTTGCGGATCTCTTTCTTGATAAAGTAGTACGCCGTTTTAGAATCCCTAAAGGGATTATATCTAATTGCGGCAGTATCTTTACTAGTGAGTTCTGGTTAGAGCTATACTTTACTATAAAGATAAAACGTAGGCTAAGCACGGCCTTTTACCTATAAATAGACGGGTAAATAGAACGCTAGAACTAAACCCTAGAGTATTACCTCCGTGTGTTTTGTAATAAAAAGTAGAGTAACTAGGTAGGCCTCTTATTATTAGCCGAATTAGCCTATAATAATGCTAAATATAGTATAATAGGTATAAGCCCGTTCTATATATGCTATAGGTTTTACCCGCGTCTAGAATATAAGGTTAAGGTAGATAATAGTAGTTCTATCTTAGCCGCCTCTAAGAGGATTAAAAGAATATCCCTTAAACGCGAAGCGCTGGCAAAACGCTAGGAAAGCGCCGCTAAGGCATAGGTAAAATACTATAATCGTTATTACCAACTATAAATATATAACATAGGGGATCTAGTCCTGCTATTAACTAAGAACCTTAAACAGAAAAGGCCAAATAAGAAGCTTATAGCACGCTTTATTAGACCTTTTAGTATAGCTAAACCAGTTAGAAAGTAAGCATACTGGCTACACCTACCTATATCTTACTATATCTACCTTATATTCTATATCAGCTTATTAGAGCTATATAAATAACATAAGGGTACTACTAGAGACCTATTACTAGGGCCTATTAAGCCAGACAACTAAGAGGACTAAAAGGACTAGTATAAGGTAGAAGAAATACGTGGAAAAAAGGGATGTAACTAGACCCTATAGTACCTGGTTAAGTAAAAAGGCTAGCTAAAAAAATATAACTAATAGGTCCCAGTAGATGGTATTAAGAAGGACGTAAAGGAGATATATAATAGTTACTTTACCCTAAGGGGCAAATGGAAAAGAAAGTAGGTAGGAGAATTAAAAACTTTTAATTGTAACTGGGATTACGCCCTACCAGTAAGGCGACAACGGAACGACAGCGGAGTGACGGCAGTACGTTGATAGAAATATAGATACTCTACAGCTCCTCCTTTTCCTCCTCCTCCTCCTCCTCTTTCTCCTTATCCTCCTCCTCCCCCTCCTCCTTATCCTCCTCACCCTTATCCTCCTTCTTATCCCTTACAATGGGAGGCATATTGGCCTATAAGTACTATTAGCATACGCTACGCTGGCGAAACACCTGCGTTATAACACGTACTAAAGCACGCATTACGTTAAGAATCCCTTTAAGGGTATAATAGATAGCCTGTAATTTCTGTACTTAGAGCAGGGGAAAGTCTTCGCCCTTTAGGCGCTAGCAGAAACCGTGCTTGGCGCTAGTGCGTACTAAGGCCTTAATATCCTTTATAAAGGATTTCTAGGCGGCAGTAATGTAAGTATTAAGGTCAGCCATATCCCCGCTAGTAACCCGCTGGCGCTTAGCCCTGTTAATAAGGGCAAGTAGCTCGTTTAGGCGGCTATAGAAGGCCTTAGGGACCTAGTCTTGTTAGCCATTAGAACCTAAACTAACGCATATAGACTTACTGCTTGGCATAACTTATTCAGTCGTTGGTAGTAACCGCAATTGCGGTTAGCCTGCTTGCCGTAGGTAGCCCGCCCAGCGGTGGCCACGCGCTTGGCGCAGCGGAGGTAAATTAGTTTAAGTAAGGCTAGGGGAGCACCTTGCGAGTAATAGGGGAGCTTAGACGGCGTCTAGCAGGATTAGCGACAGCTATAAGCCAGCGTAGAGAATACTTATGGAAGGCCCACCAACAGGCAAACCGGCTGCTTGACGTTTGCGATTTATAGTGGATTAGAAATTGTGGAGATAGCGAGACGCAGGCAGAAAGAATTAAAATGGAATTGGAAGGGAAATCTAATATCCTACCTAGGTGGGAACTCCTACCTTTATAGATCTCTATAGGGCCCTAGCGTTCTATTATCCTATTGTCCTATTATCCTATTATCCTATTATCCCATTGTCCTATTGTTACATTATTTAATTTATATAAATTTCGCTACACACCTCTTACCCAGCAAAGGACAATAATAGCACTCCTATTGTATAATAGCGTCGGCTGGGGACAGCCGCTTAAGAGGGGGGGGGCAATTGTTAGGCTATAGAGACGCACCTACCGTAACCAGCTTAGCGCAGGCGAGGCGCAGGCGAGGCGCCTATAAAACGTAGTCGCCCCGCACTAGAGAATAGCAGAATTTAGTTCTATAGTTCTACTTCATTAAGAACTAGATACCTATTGCATTCCGCTACTATTATCACGTTGCTATATACCCTTAGGGCCTTGGCGTCCTAACAGCTACTACTAGCCATTCCTAATACTTAAGTAATCCATTTTTAATAGACTATAGGCTGGTAACATTCTTTACCTTTTTATAGTACTCCTATAGAGAAGGGGCCGTATAATTTACTTACAGTAGCTTATTAATAATGTTAAGTTCTGTAGAGTTAATGGGATATATTTTAGCGTCTAAAGGGTCCGTATTTAGTTCTACCTATATTTAGGGGTTAAGGTGCTCTAGTTATAGTAGTATTTAGGTCTATAATAAGATCTTTATAGCCATCTAGTTATCTAGGTCTTATTTATACCTTATAAGAGCATCTGCACAGTTAGTTATGCCTAGTCTATATATAATTAGAAAGTGGAACTAAGATAGGATATTTGCCTAGTGTGCCTACTGGGCTATAAGGGCCTTTGTTGTTATAAAGTATTCTAAGGCCTTATAATCTAAAACCACCTTAATAGGCTTAGGGGTCCCTTTTAACTGTGTACGCCAGTACTAAAAGCTAGAGATAATAGCCAGCATTTCTTTATTATAGATATGGTAGTTTAGCTTAGTATCTATTATAGTTTTTAAATAGTATATAATAGGGTGCTATTCTCCGTCTAATTACTTCTGGGAAAAGATACTAGCTATTACGCCGTTTAAGGTATTAGTTTTTAGCATTAAGGGCTGTTTTAGGTTAAAGTAGGCAAGTAGGGGGGCCAATACTAGCCGTTTTTTAAGCTTATTAAAGGCCTGCCTATATATAGCGTTAAAGTGGAAGGGCTGGTCTTTTCTAGTAAGACGGTTAAGGGGCTAGGTAATCCTGCTATAGTTCTTAATAAAGTGTTAGTAGAAGTTACATAAACCTAAAAATAATTATACCCCCTTTACGGTCCGTGGGGATGTCCACTAGTTAATTACGGCCGTTTTTTCTGGGTTTGCCTTAATTCCGTCTATACTAATAATAAACCCTAGGTACTTAATGCGCTTAACACTAAATTCTAACTTCCTAATATTAGCCTGGAGGCTAGCTTTACGGAGCCGTTATAGGACTTTATGGACATACTCCTTGTGTTCCAGTTTATTCTCCAAGTAAATTATAATATTATTTAGGTAGGCTGTGTAGAAGTTATTAAGGTAGTTAAAAAGTACGTTATTTATATACTGTTAGTATATAGCTAGTCCGTTAGTTAGTCTAAAAGGTAGTACTTTGCATTTATATAATCTATAGTAGGTCTAAAATATAGTAAGATCCTTAGATCTAGGGTCCATTTTAATCCAGTAAAAGGCCTAGCGGATATTAAGCTTTATAAAAATCTTAGCCTTACTTATACGGGCCAGTATTTCTTTAAGTAAGGGCAGCAGATATTGGTCTTTATAGGTTATATGGTTTAGTTTACGGTAGTTAATATAGAAATAGAGTCCGCTATTTAGCTTTTTAGTAAAGAGAATGGGTAAGGCAAAGGGGACTTAGCTAGGCTTAATAAAGCCCTTATTAAGGTTATTAATAATATACTGCTTAGTGGCCTATAGCTTGTTGGTAGATTGCTAGTAGAGGGGGCTATAACTAAGGGTGTTTTCTTTGTTGGGCTTAATCTTAATCTTATAGTTATACAGTTGGTAAGGTGGGAGTATATTAAATACTGCCTTAAAGAATACATCCTTAAATTCCTAGTATTAGCGGAGTAGTTTCTATTTCACTAGCTCCTTATCTATAAGCTTACTTTCCCTACTAAGTTAGTTATGGGCTAGGGCTTCCTTATCTTTAATTATCCGGTTAATTTCGTATAAGCTAGTTGTAAAGGTAATGGTATTAGGCCGTTTTAAGTTCTGGTAGAACCCTATAGTACTAATATAGTAAATATTAACTAGTGGGAGGTTTATAGGTTTCTTTATAGATGTTCCATAGACCATATTTTACGGTAAAGGGTTTACAACCCTCCTTAGCTCCTATTCCGTTTTCCGTAAATTATCCTTTTAGTCTATATATTTAGTATAGCGTCTAATATTCCTTACTGTTCTTTATAGCTATATAGGGCCTAAGCCAGCTAGCTTATTACTAACTTCTTAGGTTTTTAGTGCTAGTGGTGCAATATCGGTAGTCTAGTGGCGGTGTAGTATACAAACCCATTACAAATTAAGCTATATATCTTTCTTAAAGGCCTGGTCCCTATATATAGCATTAGCCTGGTAAACGGTGTCTATTTATACCGTATAAGATTTTCTATTATAATACTGATTTCCTTTATAAAAGAAGGTGTTAGGGGTAGAGTTTTGGGCTAGATAAGCCGTCTACTCTATATATTAAGCTGTAAGCCTAGATAGGCTAGCTATTTTCTTCCTAAGATTATATTATAGCTTTTTAGGTCCGTAATAAGAAAGGGGACGTTATACTACCTTCGTCCATCTACACGGAGGTAAATCCACAAGATAGTTATAATAGGTGGTCCTATCTGTTTGTTATACCCGCGAATAGAAATTAGTTTAGGCAGTTCCTTAAGGGGTGTATTTAAAAGGTTAGCCAGCTTTATAGCATACTGTGTGTCTATTAAGGTAAAGGCATTTACTCCAGAGTTAGCTAAAGCAGAGGTTAAAACTTAATATCTATTACAGAATAAAGTATAAGGGATAGTGCAGCTTCTTTTACTAACTAGCTAACCTAAATTAATATATAATATGTTAATTCCTTTTAACCCTAGAGAGGAGTCTTGCTCTAGGGTTCCTCTTTTTCTAACTCTATATTATTCTCCTAAATTAACAGGACCTTATTTATTTTTGCCGCTATTAGGCAGTCTTTTATAAAGTAGTCTTTCTGGCCGTATAAGAAGTAGGCTTCTTAATTGCTAAGGGCCTATATATAGGGGTTGCTATATATAGGTTAAGTATTTACTGGACCCGCAGCGGGGCTAGCTATACGGCTAGCTGCTAGGTTAACGGCAGGCGGTATAGTTGGTGCTATAGGGGTTGCAGATCTTACTAGGGCGCTGTGGCCTATTTTTATAATACTTGTGTTCTGGTTAGTAAAGCTTCTAGTATTATACTACTTAGTATATACCTTAATTTGGCGGAGGCCCTAGTTAATAGCTAGGTACTAGTCCATAAGTTCCTTTAGCATTTATATAGTAGTATAAACTGGTAGCATAGCGCGCTGTAGGTCTAGGGTAAGCATATTAAAGAGGTCTAGTATTAAATCTTCCTAGGGGATTTAAGTCTGTCCGGCTAGGTATAGAAAGCGGGTCTGGAAGACTAAAAAGGTCTCTATTGTTTTTATATTAAGGGCTTTATAGTTAAGGCGGGCGTTCTATATCTTAAAGGGGTCCTTATAAATAGAAGATAGGTAATTAATTATCTCTTCTTTAGAGAGGAAGGGGTCTACTAAGTCCTAGGCGTATCGCGGATATAAATGCGTCTGTGCGTCCCTGCTAGTACGGCTGAAGACATAGGCCATTTTAGCTTAGGTAGTAGAGAAGTAGTCCGCATTAACTTTAAGCTTATTTTATAGTTAAAGCTTCTAATTGTTAAATATAGGGTTAGTTCCGTCTGTAAGTAATAGGGGGTCTGCGACCTTTACGGACCGCGATAATGCTAATGCTATATATTAGGCTAGGGCCTTAAGGACTATAGCAAGTCTTTGGGTGTCTAATAACTCCTTACTAGGTATAGGGGTGTCTCTGGTTTTAAGTAGCTCTTAAAGCCGTTTAATTTTGGTATTAGCTGCTATAAGCTCTTCCTAGGGGGTTAATATGGTGACTGTTTCACCATTAGAGGTATTTACGGGTCCTATAGCAGCTTTGCCAGCTACTATATTTCTTAGCATAGTAGTAGGGGTATTAGGTAATTTTTAGTGTTTGTTTATTTCCTAGGGGTTCTGGTCCATATATATTCTATTCTTAAGTTTTGCGTTTTATTTATGTTCTTTTGGTTTTTAGGGGTCTATCCTGTCCTTGTGGTCCTAGTAATGTCCTTAGGGTTCTATTATATGTCCTTGTCCTATTTGTGGCCTTGTGGATATATTTAAGTTCCTTTTTAGGAAAGAAGAGTAGTGATAAGCTTTAGATAATGTTAGCGACTTAGTTAATTAAAGCACGAGCACGGCAAGAGGGTCGCGTAAGCCTATATAATTGGATTGTCTATAAACGAGGATCTAAAACTAAAGAAAGGAAATAAGAAGAACAGAAGCACCGCTTGAAGTTATATACAATCTTCTAGTTATATGATGGTAACTTACCATGACGTAACGGCAGTTTGCGGCAATCTGACGGTAATTTGCCAGTGCCGTAACACTAGGCTTATAACTGTTAAATGGACAATTAGATATAAGAACTCTGTTTATTAAAGAGAGCTCTAGAAGCTCTCTATATATATAAAATAGGCGGCAAATAGAATGACGACGTAGTTGTTATTTGGTAATAGAAATAGGTATTAAGATATTTAATAAAACATTTAGTGTGTCTAATAGTCAGTCTCCAGCGAGCTTTGAGGCCCTATTGCTAACTAACTACGGCTAACTAGATTGCTTACTGTCCGCTATATTAAAATAAGGTACGCTAACTGTTCCGCTGTTAGCTCGCTTTTCTAATTAGGCAATTGGTATAGATTTAATGGTATTTTATTCTAGATTTTTAGCAGTACCTCTATATATATAAATATTAACGTTGCCTAATTAAAAATCCACCTTAATTTACCTAATATAGTGTTTAAATGTAGCTAAAATTGTCCTATGTACCTATAGAGGCCTAAAAAAATAGGAAGGTAGTAAGTAGTAAGGGCTTTAGAGGCTCTACTTTAGTGTTAGATTTTGATTAAATATAAAGCTTTAGTAAATATAGCTTACTAAGCCGGCTTTCCTGCCTCTATATTCGGCTTATAGCTAGTAAGATTAATGTTTAGGCTTATTAGCTAGGGTATAGTTAACGCTCTATTAGTGTTAATGTAGTTAATTAAACTACTTAATAAAAGGCCTTTAATTAGCTATTATTTTTAGCACTAATCCGCTTTAATAGTGTCGGCTAATAGTTAATTGCGCTTATTAGTAATAATATTTTTAGCTTAACTAAAGACTTATTTGTATGCAGAGCTTATAGCTAGTATAGAGAATATATTAAGAGCGATCTTGGCAAGCGTTAGATAGAGGACCTAACTAATATTAAGCCACTAGGTGAGAGGGTTAGGAACGATATTATTTACCTTATTGCTATTGTTGGTATAGATCTTAATAAACTTAAGGCCTGCGTTATAGTAGCGATTAAGCTTACTAGCAAGCTTAATCCGCTTTTAATTGCGTAAAGAAGTAAGGCTTTTGTTAATAACTAACAACTATGTATATTTATTAGCTAAATTATTATTAGATTTATAAGGAACCTTTTTATGTTGTGGCTTAACTAGTTGCTTATCTTCCTTATCTTTTTAATCGTTAATAAAGTCAGTAAATGTAGTTTCTATATACCACTTAGCGTGCTTCCACCATTAAGGCTACCGTTTCCATTTATCGCGAAAGTAGGCTTATTTAAGCAATAGATAGAGGATTACTACGGCGAAGTAGTAAGGGCTCTTATCCTTTATTTTATTAAAATATTTATTAATCTTTTAGAGAGCTATATTAACGCCTAATTTAAGGAAGGAGTTGCTTTCGTTCTTAAGGCTCTGCTAAGTTTATTGGAGGATTTAGTAAAGGAGTTCTATATTAGTAATTGACTCCTATAGAGCGCTATATAAGCCTTTAATGCTAAAACTATTAGCGTTGCCTTCTATACGCTTAGTGGCTAATATAAAAGGCTTTAGAATTTTAATAAGCCGCTCTACCTACTGCCAATTGTTATTAGTAAGTGCGTCCTATAATAGATCGTAGCTATTATTAGCTGGCTTCCTCTAAGCTAGTAGATATTTGTTAATTGCCTTATAAAGAAGTAATATACGGCGGAGTATAAAGTAGGTTGAATTCCACTAAACGCCTCCATCCTTAATAAGCAGAAGCTCTGTGTAATTAAATAGTTTATCCTCTATATAGGCCTTAAGCTAATTCTTAGCAAAGTCCTTATAGCGTCCTATTAATTATATGATATATTTAACAATATTATAAACTTTGCCAATAAAGCCTTTCTGCCATATAAGGTCTAATTTGGCTTAATTGCTTATACTAATTAGTAGGCGCTCAAGCTTGCTTACGCCTTTACTATATATTAGGGCCTTAATAATAAGGTTAATAATATGGCTAACGCACTAAAGCCGTTCCTTTTTGGGTACCGAGAGGCTTTATAAGAGGTAATTATAGAGGTTATTATTATTACTGGCGTTATTAGTTATTAAGCAGCTAAGCTTATAATTAAATTAATACTCCTAAATTACTGTTGCTAAAGCCGCTGCTATATTCTTAGCATTATATAATCCTTATGGTTATAGAAGGCCCAAAAGCACTAATTAAAGCTTGCTATCTTTATTAATAAAATAAGCTACTATACTAAGTAGTGATATTCCATTTATAGACGTCTAAATATTATAGCTAAGGTGGATTTTGCTAAGTGCGGTAAGGAGGAGGTCTTTAATATTAACGCGTTGCTATTTAAAGGCAGCTTTAATCCAGTTGCTTAATAATATAGGCGCTTTTATAATACACTTCTAGATTTAAGGATAATTAAATATAAGTAGAGCGCGTATATAAGGACTTATAGCTTAACGGAAGGTAATATCCTACAGAATTGTCTAATTAATATAGGCATGAATATAGCCAGCTGCCTAGAACGGCTGGCGTTTATGGCTACTATCTAGAGTAGATAAGGCTTGAGCGGCTAATTAGAACGGGCTTAACGCGGCTAGTAGTTATATACTACTACTATAGCTTTTAGGGTTAGTAATAAGGCTATGCTTTAATTTTAAATGGCCGCCAATATAATTAGTGCTGTTTATTATAAGTAGAGTGCCTAGTTTTTAAGCTAGGTGGTAGATTTTGTATAGCTAGAGCCTCTTCTTACCTAAAGGACCGTCCTAAAATAGGTCGGCTCTATATTTCCAAATTGCTAATATAGAGATATTGCTTAATAGCGACCGCTTATTAATAACTTAGTATCTATATTTACCAGTAAGCTTGCCGTATTTTATTAGGTAGAGGCTGTTCTAGTTAATAAGGAAAATATGGCCGTAGTTCTAATTAACTGGGGGAGGCTGTTATAATATAGAATTATTTTAATCGCCCGATTTAGTGTCGTTATTAATTAGGAGAGGTAAGGAGGCAGTTAATCTATGAAGCCCACGCGGTGTTAAGGGGCTTAATTAATATGTAGACTGTAGAGTTAATAAGAGAGAAGTAGAGGAAGAAGCTCTATACCCTGGTTGGCGCGTAAAATATAAGGTACGTTATATTTAGATAGGGTAATTAAAAAGGTTAATTTAGTAGACGGAATATAAGTTTATATGTGCAACGGAGAAATTAGAGAAACTGTCTTATTTACTATAGATAAGCGAGGGTTTTCTAGGGGTTTCCTATTACTTGGCTAACCAAATATCCTTAACCTTAACCAAAGCTTTAAAACACTATAAAATCTTCCTAATCTTACTACTGAGGCAGCGAGCTTTCAGCGCGCTATAGAATTTATACTAACTAACTGTTAACTAACTGTAACTACCCTATACGCTAACTGACTGCTTACATTATTAGCTTCTTGGCAGCGACGCCGCCAGCGTCGCTAACTGTTGGACATACTAGAGACATTCAATGAGACATACAAGTAAGTAGCGAGGTAGTAAGACATAGGGTTTTAGACTTAAAGCTAGTATTAAGATGGTGGTAAGGGAATCCGATCCAGTTCGATAGATATTCTAGGAGTGTAAGGCACTTCTATCTAAAGCTAGCCTAGATATTTAGTCCCTAACTGTCGATCGGAGTATTAAAGAATGAGGACTCTGTCTATTGAACGTGGCTTTAGAGCCTCTATATATACATAAGAAAGGTATAGAAAATAGGAAAGAGAAGGGGGTAGGGGGGTGGCAATGGAAATAATGGGTAGGTAGCTAAGTTGGGGTAGTAGGACAACCTAATTCAGGTTGACACTAACATTTGAGAAGTACAAGGGGGTAACCTAAGCGGGCTAGCAGCGCTCCCTGCAAGCGCCTCTGCTAGTGCTTATATTGCCACATCGCCACATTAAATATAGTGCTTATTTAGTATTTTGTTGGCCCCCCATCTGTAAGGGCGCGAAGAGGCTTTGGGGAAGATTTAAAGGAACAATATAAATTCTATCTAAATCTAAGGGTATATAGCTCTTGAAGAGAACAAGACGTTGCGTAAAGAAGAGAAAGGAATAACCAGAGAATCTTGTAATTAAATAGTTAGGGGTCTTGGTCGATGCGTGCGCATATGCGCACGCGGACGGACTTCGGTAGAATTCAATTGATCTGGCAGAACTTGGCAGAAGTTAATTAAGGCGTCAAGTTTATCTATTGAGTGTTTTACCGAGATATTCCTACTGTAACTAGGCTAGTCCTATTACAGTATCCCCCCTTTTAACCGAAGGTTTAAAATAATTTAATTTAGTTAAGAGTTTATAATTTTTTTTTTATTGCGTGTTATATTTTCGCGTTAGGTGGCGGTCTTGGCAAGGCAGATCTAACTAATTAGACAACTTTAACCGCTGGTTAAAGTTCCTTAATATTTTACATGTTATGTAATCGCGTTATAAACGTTATAACTTATTTTAAGTTCTTTTTAAATTTAAGTTTCGTGTATTCGTGTTAGGTAGCAGTTGTTTGCCTTTATATTATGTCCATCCAGCTAGAGTAGGCCGCGAAGGATGGTCCTTATAGAATTCTTTTACTAAGGAAGGCGCGTTAGCCTTAATCTAATTATAGGTTTCCTAGGTTTATATTTTATATCCTTCCTACTTAATAAGAAGTTTAAATTATTTAGATCGTTTTTTCTATTATATATCATTAATTAAGTTAATAAAGTAAGAACCGTTACCGTTGTCAATAATTATAGGAGATAGTAGTGGCACTTCGCGAGTTAAAGGTTTACCTTTTAAAGGTTGCAGTAAGCTTATATAAAACGTTGGGTGTATTTTCATCTTAGTCAGCAGTTTAAGCTTATAGGCGTATGGGCTTAGTTTCTTTTTAATTTAGTATAGGCCCACAAACTTCTAATTAAGTTTCTTTAAGGGCTATTAAGTCTTTATATTTTATGTATTTAGGTAAGCCATATTACCTTCTTTAAAGTCCCACGCGGGAGCTCGTCCTTTGTTTATATGCTATTCCTATACCATTTAAGCGTACGTTAATTTACTTTATAGTAGTTCCGTTAACTACTTTATTTAATTAGCGAAGTTGTGTATATTAATTAACTAAATCTATTTAATCGTGGGTCCTGTTATATTAATTTTAGGTTGTAGTTTAAATCTAAGTTAAGGGTCTTGTCTGTAGGTTGCGTAGAACGGCGTTATACCTGTTAATTTGTTTATTATATTGTTCGCAGTAAACTTAGCTAAAGGCAGCTACTTTTCCCAGTCGTCTTGTAGGTAGGAGCAGTATATTTATAGGTATTATTCTATAATCGCGTTTATAATTTCGGTTTGACCGTCTGTCTCTAGATAAAATGCAGTTAAGAGTTATATTTGTATGCTTAATTGTTTACATAGAGCTTACTAGAAGTCTAAAACGAACTAGCTTCTATAGTCGGATATTATTAAGTTAGGGAGTCTATGCAGCTTAAAGACATATTTAACAAAACATTCAGCTACTAAGATAACATTAATTAAGTCTATAGAAATCATATATTACATTTTTATAAGGCGGTTAACTACTACTATAATATTTGTAAATCCGTTGCTGCTAGGTAAATCTACTATAAAGTTAATTAAGATATCACGCCATCTTTATATTGGAATTAATAATGGTTGGAGTACTCCTTATTTCTTTATGTAAGAAGTCTTTCCACGAATACACGTTCTGCATGCTTAAATATATTTTCGCATATAGTCGTACATTATAGGCCAGTAATATGCTTGTTGGATTATCTTATACGTTTTTACACAGCCAGGATGTCCCGCTATAGGAGAGTTGTATATAAATTCAAGTATCTTGAATTATAAAGGTTCGGAATTCGGGACTACTATATTCTGTTAATAGTATAGTTAATTGTTACGAATTTCGCATTTGGCGAGTGTGATATCTTTATACTATTGTTTTCCTATTTGAATTGCTTCTATTATATCTACTATCTATACGTTGTTCTTATATTCATATTCTATTAGCTTATTAATTTCCATTTCCTATTTATTAATTTCTAATTTATTTCTGTTAAGTTCTATATCTAGGAATATAGGATGTAGTTTCTTAAAATATTTAGGGGGTAATAGGATCTATAATTAATTTGTAATCCGTTTATCTAAAGCGTTTATAGGTAGGTTTTGTGATTGTTATATTAATGCGTTAGGCTTCTGATTAAGTTTACCCGGTTAGTATATAATCTTAAAGTCAAATTATAAGAGGTATTCGGCCTAACGAATTTGGCGTTGCGTTAATTGCTTTATAGTTATAAAATACTGCAGGTTCTTATGGTCCGTTAATACGCGTATTAGGAACAACGATCCTTTAAGTTCTAGACGCCATTATTTAAAGCATCTAATAATTGTAAGTAGTTCCTTATTATATATCTCATAGTTTAATTTGGTAGGGGCAAGCTTTTAGGAGAGAAAGGCTACTAGACGTAGCTTACTGTTCTTATTATACTGCAATAACACTCCCTCTAGGGCATGATCAGACGAGTCTGTTTTAACGATATATTTAAGGTTAGGGTCAAAGTAAGCGAGAATTAGGGTGGTTGTAAAGCGTTGTTTTAAATTATTAAAAGCTTATTCGCATCTAGTAGTCCATTTAAATTTTATATTCTTCCTTGTTAAGTTTACTAACGGTTAGGCAATTTTTAAGAAGTGGTTAATAAATTAATGGTAGAAATTTGCGAATCCTAGAAATCCTTAAATGTTTTATATATTACTAGGGCTTCCCCAGTTTATAATAGCAGCGACCTTTTTAAGGTCTATTTTAATTCTATTACGGGATATAATTAGGCCTAGGTACGTGACTTTAGACGCGTAGAACTTGCATTTCTTAATATTATATTGTAAACCCGCATCTCGCAAACGTTTAAAGACCATTTGGACGTGTTTTTAATGCTTAGAAAGCAAAGACAAGTAGATTAAGATATTATTAATATACGCGGTAATAAATATATTAAGGAATTTATAAAGCGTATTATTAACGTATTACTAAAACGTATTAGGACCGTTCTTTATACTAAACGGCATTACTAGGTATTCAAAGAGTCCCTATTGTATATAAAAGGCTATGTACTTCTCGTCTCCTTCTTAGACGCGAATTCGATTAAAGGTAGCGACTATATTAAGCTTTGTAAAATATTGTGCCTTTGCCAGATGGTCAAGCGTCTCTTAGATTAAGGGGATTGGATATTAGTTTTAAATTATAATTACGTTTAGAGCTTAATAATTAACATAGAATCTTAAGCCTCCTCCTAGCTTTTTAATGAATAGTATGGGTAAGGCGAATAGAGATTAACTAGGGCGAATAAATCCTTTTTCTAAATGCTTATTAAGGTATTGTTGTATTATAAGTAGTTCTTCCTATAACATACCGTATAGCGGTCTAAACTTTAGTGTTATATTAGGTTTAAGTTCTATCTTAAAATTGTATACATCCTGATGCGGGGGTAGTTGGTCTGCAAATCTTTTCTTAAACTTGTTAATTAGATTATGGTACTTTTTAGGCATAAGAGGTTGAGGGTTAATATATTGCTTTGGTTCTAGTGCTTTTTTAATATCTTCTATAGTTACAGCGAAGATTTCGTGGTCTTGTTTTCGTGCTAATGAAATAAAAGGTGCGGCTTATATTATATAAATTTTAAGAGGTTTCGGCGTAACGTCTTCGCATTCTTTACTACCATCGGTAGTTATAGCCGTATCGTTTTAGTTCGGGGTCCGTGGTAGGGGCAGTTTATATTATATTAAATTTAAATAATCTTGTGCATGTTTGTAGGGTTAGTGGTGTTTTAAGTAATAACTTTGGCAGTAGGTTATGCGGAATTTTAGTGTTTCTTTAACCCAGCTAATTAAAGGGTTGTGTCGTTTTAGCTATCTATGTCTAAGTATTATCTTATATTGCTTTAGGGGTGTTATGAATAAGGAAACGTATTTAAGGTATTTACCTATCTGCATTTTTATGAGAGCGTAGTGCGTTAATTCGCTATATATTAAGGGTTTGCCGTTAAAGCCTTATAGGCCTTAGGGCTTATCAAGTTTCTTTAAATTTAGGTGTTAGGTTTTTGCGTAGTTCGTATTAATAAAGCCTATACTAGTAGCTCCACTATTTATAAGAATTTGTACCTCCTTCTATTTTCTAAGTGTTTGAATTTCGCTAAGTATATTAAGGGAGTTATATTATGTATTAGCGCTAGAAGAGCCTAGACACTTATACTCTTCCACTTCTTATTCTAAGGCGCAACTTAGCCCTAGGATAATTCGTTTTCTAAGTTAGCCAAGGGTAAGATGCTTCGTAACAACTAGGTATAATTTGTGGAATAAGTATAGGTTAAGAAGCGAGTACGGCTTAAAGAATAAGTGCGATTTAAGAAGTGGGTGCGATTTAAAGACTAGGAGGAACTACAGCGGACTTTTTTAAAAGGTAAGTTTGGCAATTCCTTTAAATATGTCCTTTTTTACCATATTTAAAGCATTCTCCGTTTGTGGCTTAAGTTCTTTATTCATTAGTTCCTAAGGGTGCATAAGATTAAGTAGTATTGAGGTCCATAGGGTTGTATATAGGACTTTTTAGGTTTAGAGAGGGATCGCGTTTTGGGGTATATATTGGTTTCGTAAAGTTTTAAACGTAAGGCGTAGTCGGCTTTAGAGAACGAGTTTGTTTATTATATTAAAGGTCCTTATTAATTTGTTAATATATTATAGCGAATTTAGGTAGGTCTTTTAGCAGTTCCCTGCCTACTAACTAGGCTCTAATCTTATCCGAAATAGCTTATTAAAGAGCAGCGACTTTAGCGGCTTTATTCCAATCCAGTTCGCCAATAAGGCCTAAAAATTCCGAAAAGAAGCTGGTAAATTCTCGGTTCCGTTATTATAGGTTTTTAAGTTTAGTGATAGCTATATGTTTACGGCTGGCGTTATTATACGTTCGTTTTAGTAGGGAGATAAAGATTTTAAAACTAACAAAGGTGCCGTTACGGAAGAATGGATCTATAGTTCGTGTAGCGTCCTTGCTTAAACGAGATATTCTATAGCTAATTTTGCTAGCTTTAGTAGGGTATCAGTCGTAGTTTGTTAAGAGTTTAAGACGGAGCTTGGTTATAAAGGGATATAGGTTATTTTAATTTCTATTAAATATTAGAGGATTAGGGAGCTTTTTAGATTTTGTAATAGGTATCAAATTCGTTATAGATATAGGTTAAGTTACTATTACTAGTTTAAAGTTCGCGTTTAAGGGGCCAGGTTTAGATACAGTTATGTTAATTTCGTTTATAGGCGGTGTTGGGGTCTCTAATATAAATACTTAGACGTTACGGAGTTCTTTATAGAGTGCTTCTATTAATTGCTAATGCTGGGCTTCTAGTGCAGCCTGCTACTAAGCTAAGGCATCCGTAAAGGACTATTACATTATAGTTAACTGTTCCCTGACTAGGGATATAATACTTACAGTTATCGAAGAGGATTTAGGTTCGTTTGCTATTTTAATAGTGGTTGTTTTTTTTAACGCAACGTAATATAAAGGCGCGAAGAGGCTTTGGGGAAGATTTAAAGGAACAATATAAATTCTATCTAAATCTAAGGGTATATAGCTCTTGAAGAGAACAAGACGTTGCGTAAAGAAGAGAAAGGAATAACCAG
>Ga0307507_10000474_pt1 | contig 84416 bp, 12 predicted proteins | sample 7_EM_MG_FD_207223 | JGI IMG/M metagenome (GOLD analysis project Ga0307507, IMG submission 207223) | Populus trichocarpa ectomycorrhiza microbial communities from riparian zone in the Pacific Northwest, United States - 7_EM | ecosystem: Host-associated > Plants > Roots > Unclassified | place...
AGCAGATACAGACAGGCAAGCAGATGCAGACAGGTAGGCAGATGCTAACGGGTAGGCAGATATAGACAGGTAGGCAGATGCAAACAGGTAGGCAATACAGACAGGTAGGCGATGCAGACAGGTAGGCAATGCAGACAGGTAGGCGATATAGGCAGGTAGGTAAGTCAATAGGTAGATAGGTAGAAGAGAACCATCGCTATATTATATTAAATTATCTAAAATAATATTATTTATTTTGCTAGCCTTATAAATAGCTTTAAAGTGGCTTTTATTTATTTAAAATATATTATTAGTATAAAAGAGGTAAATATAATTATGGTTGCCAAATGCGCAGATTACTGGCAGGTTGCGCGCAGGCTACGCGCAGGCTGCGTGTCAAAAAAACACGACATAGGCTAGTTGTTAGATAATCTATATTCTCTAAAGGCGTGGGTTACGTGCACGAGTCACGTGCACTGAGCACGTGCATTGTAAAATCTCTTCGTAGCTCGAAGCTCTAGGGCCCCTAAGACACGTCACTTAAGACACGATACCAGATTATCAATCTATCAACCTATTTTCATTAATGAACTCATCTATGTGAATTTTGTGACAGTTATAAGCCTAGTCCGCCGACTCAAGAAGCTAGTTAACTATTACTTAATTATTTAAAGAAATTCTACCTTATCGTCAGACTCTGACACCTTATTGTTAAGGACGTAGACTCTGACAGAAATCCTACCTTAAGTGTTATAGGACGATTCTAATACGAACTTTCTACGAGATTCCATGAGATTCCACGAGATTCTACATTAATTATCACAGGACGACCCTAATAATAAGGACGATCCTAATAACAAGGATAATCCTAACAATAAAATACTATTACAATTCCTCCTTTGCCTATTAGTTAAAATGACTCCACTAATATTAAGTTCGTTAACTATAATTATCCTTAATAAACCAGAAGACTGGGAGTAATAGATCTGGCAACTATAAGCCCTAGTAGATAAACAAATTTGGGCCTATATTAACCCAGATAATATAGCACCTTAACGAGCTCTACTATAAGAACTAGCCTATCTAGAAGTTACTAATTTTAATAAGAATGCAACCTTATATACACAGCTCTTAATAAATCAACAGAAAGCGTACGAGAATAGCAGATGATACTACGACTAGGATATAAAGTACTTCCTAAAACAGGAAGAGTATCTGTAATAGATACGCACCTAGATTACGTCTATAGTATCAATTTAGAAGAAGCTACTGCTTAACCCTTCCCTTATAGTCAAAGAATGGCTGATTCGTTTGAAGGAAGACACTAAGCCCTTAAAGAACTTTATGATAAGGAAGGTATAGCTGCAGTATATAAAGTCACTTAAGGGGCTTAAGCAGATAAAGGTTACCTAGTGGCTTAACTAATAGGAGCATGTAATAAAGATAGTAGAGAAGCATAATCTTCTATAAATAATTAATAGGATCTGGCTAATAGACCTTATAAATGCAATACGACCTATAAGCGAAACCTATTTTGTTCTATATATGAAGCAGGCAAATGATACCGAAAAGGCTCTCTTATTAGAATACCGTAAAGTAGTAATGGAGCTATAAGAAGCATTCTAAAACCTTTTTAAAGCCGTACCTACGACGGCGAGAGGGAGTGCATTTAATGTAGACTTCGCAGGAGAGCCTAAAGAGGGTATCTCTATTACTACTAAAGTCTAAAAAGGAAAAGGGAACAGCTTATCTCGTAGCCGAAAAAGGGCAGGTATAAATTTAACTAAAGAGATGTCTTCTAAAAGGTCGAAGAACCTTAAATGCCTGGTATACAATATAAGGGGATATACCCTTCCTAACTGTTGGTATCTATTTGAGAACAAAAGGCCTGAGGGATTCAAAGCCGTAGGTATATATATGAAAAGGGTGCTTATAAAGGTAGAGCAAGACAAGGATCTAACTGCCTAAGTAAAATGATTTAAGCTTAAGGAATTAAAGGTTAATGAAGCTTAACAATAATAGGAGACAGTTAAGATTAAGGGAGAAGCTAATGCGATATTCCTAGAATCGTATTATATCGGTTAACTCTATCTATTAAAGCTATTGACTATTCTTGACTTAGGAACCACTTTCTATATCTTTAATAACCTCTCTTGTTTTTATAATTTTAGGAAAGCTCTAAGACATAAATATATTATTGCTGGTAGCTTAGAAGTGCCTATACTAGGTTACAGCGATGTTACTATCTAGGTTATAAAACCAGACAAGAGTAAGGGAATCCTATGTCTTAAGGACGTTGCCTTTTATATGGACTTTAATACGAATCTAGTGTTGTTCTGTCTACTTTAAAAATAAGGATTCTATTAGGATAATAAAGGAGACAATAATCTGCTAGTTTGGAAGGATGACACAATCCTATGTTAAATAGAAGAATGTTACGGACAATAGACTATTGAATACGTCCAACTAGGAAGTCTATTAGCATTTAATATAAGCCAACTGCTACGCCGCCAACGGAAGCGTAGAGTATTGTTAAGAGACGCTTATCTAGATTTAAAAGGTAATGCGCATTTATAGTATCTACATCTAGGTTATCTAGGACCTATAAGCCTTTATTATCTAGGTCTTAACGCCCTAGGAGTTAAGCTTTAAGGCCCTAAGATAATAGAATGTTAACACTGCAGTCTTGCTAAAATTAAGCATTAGGTCTTAAGAAGGTTCTTAAAATAGAAAATTAATAAACCCTGTCTTGACCTCTATATTAACTGGACTGACCTTAAGGAAGCGCATACTGGATTTGTATAAGTTATGCTTATCTACAACACCTTTTTAGGAAGATTTTTTCTGTATTTTATAATAACGCATGGTGAGGAGAAGGAGACACTATAAGTGCTTAAAGATTTTATCTAATGGATTTGTCTAAGGTATAACCTTAAAGTTAATACTATTAGATCAGACAACGAGCTAGGGAGAAAGAGAACTCTTAAATGGCTACGGACTTAAGGGATTATATTTAAGCCTTTGGCGCTATATACCTAAGCTTAGAACGGTACCGCCAAACGCTTAGGGGGTGTGATTATTGAGAGAATATAAGTAATAAGAATTGCTGCTAAGCTACCGCATAATCTATGGAATAAGATTATTAACTATGCAGTTTACCTTTAAGATCGAACACTACAAGAAAGCAATAGTTGGAAATTACTATATAAGAGGTTCCATACCTACCTAGCTAATAGGTTAAGAAAGCTGTAACTAGCGCACCTAAAAGCCTACGGCTATAGGGCGTACGCGATGACGTCAGATACCCAGCTAAAGAAGAAAAGGCTAAGCAAGCTAGATCCGCGAGCCCATATTGGCTACCTCATTAGCTATAACTCTACTAATATTTATAGGATCTGGATCCCATATAAAGGTATTATTATCTCTACTAGGGACGTTATCTTTAATAAAAAGACGTTCTTTAACAGCAAGTGAACGGACATCTTAAAGGACCTACACGCTGAATTAGATACGCTAATTAAGAAGATTTAACTCCCTAATACCCTAACTAAGAATAAGGTCCTTCTAGAAGATAATAAAGAAATATTTAAACCGTTAATTTAAGAGGAAGACAACAACAATGTTAATAAGCTAGTTTAAACCTTTAATAAATTAGTAGATCTCGAGCTTGCAAGAGCTCTTAAAGATGCGTACTATATACCACCTCTAATAGAAGAAGACGAAGAATCTCTATATACCTTTTACATTGAGTATCCTACGAAGTTAGGTGTATAAGGTACTAATTAGGACGTTGCTTATTAAATAGGAGATATATTTAACACTTAGGGGGTGTCTAATAACTTAGTTAAAGACTTGTTTAAGGAAGCTAGCGATAATAGGTTTAAAGACTTTATTGCTAAAAGGATCACGTTAGCCTATTACGGCGCCTTCTTAGCAGGAAGGAAGTTTAACCTTAACAGTCGACTTAATAACAGCAAGCTAAAATTAGGCAGAATACGCGATATTAGATTATATAGGAAGAACTTACCTTTACTACCTTAGTTAATCTAGGACCTTAATATATATCCTCTTTAAGATTAGTTCTAAGAGGCTTAATAAGCCTATCTCCAATCTTATTATTAAATGAGGTTGTTTTAAGAAACAGAAAAGAAGTATATAAAGGGATAGTAGATCCTTAGCTTAATATAGGTGTTCGTCTATAAGATAGACAAGTACGGATTTCTCCAGAAATGTAAGGTATGCTTAGTAGTATGTGGAAATTAATAGGCCCTAGGAGATGTAACGGAACCTTATAGCAGGAACTACGGTGGGTCCTATTATTAGGCTGGGTATATAGGTAAGAACAAATCAACAACGTAATAATAACTGGTGGAGTAGTTGCCTAACAGATTAACTCTAATTGTATTCTGAGATTTACTACAAGGAGAGAACTATCTACGGTAGGAACTAAGGTCCTTTAAATACACAACCGTACTCCTAAGAAATCCTCTCTTGTATATAAGGTACGTGTTGTCTGTATTAAATATAACATCCCTTTTATTTAACACAGTTAATATATTTAACGCTATGTAACCTTAGTTACTATTCCTTATTATATAGTTCCACTGGTTCCATCCTAGACCGTGCCTATATTAACCAACTAGCTTCCTACAACTCTTCCCTAAGTAGTTATAACATCGTACTTAAAGCGTCCGTAATACTATCTTCCTCCTCTTTATCTTCGTCCTTGAAGATTTCTAACATCTCCAAGTTGTCTACTAGAGGTATAATGTCCGTTTAATTAGTCTAGTTAATATCCCTGCTTATTATACCTAAAGCTTCTTTTTCTCTTTCCTAGGTGGAGCGCCGCCTATATACTGTCTCCTTAATACTATTACTTGGTAAAGTAATGGCAATTCCTTGCTCTAGGTGCGCAAAAGAGGGGTTAGTTTATGTTATACTGGCAAGTCCCTTGTCCTAGCAACCCTCCTTCTGTTCTAAGTGCACTAAAGCAAACGTTTAATTGTCCTGTAACGTTTGCTCTATTTCTAACGCTAAATATGCGCGTCCTATAACTCTTAACAGTCTTTAAGTTCCCTAAGTAACTTATTATAGGGTCTTGTGTTTAATCTGCCGCTATAAAGCTTAATGGTGAGCTGGCCTTAGCGTTGCTTGCGGTCTAACGTGCCTTAAAAGAGTCCGTATATGTCCTTAAAGCCCAATGTCTGGCTTATGCTTGTCTTTAACGTCTTAAACGTGTCCGTAAGAAGGTTCGTTCTAAGAAGTGGAAACTGGTTTAATAGGGTCTTAACAAGTTAGGTAACAAAAGGGCTGGTTCTCCCCCTATAAGGGAAACAACTCTAAGTAGCTCAGTAATTGCTCCTCTTAGGTCCCCCTTAGGTAACTCGTTCTTTGGCAATCCTTCTTTATTAATATTATCTAACCTACTTTCTTCTAATACTCCTATACCTTTCCTATAGTGTTCTCTAGGTTGCTTAGTGTCTCCTAAGTAGTCTTACTATAGCCTATCTACTTTACTTTATACTACGTTTTGTTATCTACGTCCTCGTAACTAATAATCTTTGAAACTTGCTATTTATCTTCTTCTTGTCCTTTATACGTGTCTGCCTTATAAACTAGTGGCTTAATATCTCCATGTGCTAGTTCTAGCATCATAATATATTATATAGGGTAGATCCTTATTTTAGCTAGTAGGTTCAACTTATACGTAACTAATAAAATTCTTTATACAATTTTAAAAGGTCCTAGTCTAACATAGTCTAACTTTTTGCTTGGTCGTCAACTCTTAAAATTTTTGTATAGTAGCTATACTTTATCTCCCTTCTTAAGATCTGGTCCCTTAGATCTCTTAGCATTGTAGTACCTTTTTATTTATTTTTATACTAGTTTAGCTGTTTCTATAAGGTTTGCATAAAGATTTATTAACATCTCCATTCTTTATTTAGCTGTGCTACTTGTCTTCTTTACTTAATGTGGCGATAATAATATTCTTAGTTTATACCCGTAATTCGCCTTAAATGGTAATACCCCTATTCCTTCTTATAGTGTTGCATTATACATAAACTGTGTAACTGGTAATAACAATACCCAATTATTTTATGCGTAATTAATATAGTGCTTTAAATACTACTCTAGTGTCTAGTTTAGTCTTTCCGTTTATCCGTCTGTCTGCGGATAATACGCTATAGATGTTACTACGTAAACCCCTTATTCTGCTAGAAATACTTTTTAAAATACTGCTATAAATCTTAGATCTCTATCTAATATAATTTTATCCAGTGCTCCGTGTCTTATAAATACTTCCTTTATATAGATTCTAGCGATATCTTCTGCTGATATTTCTTTAGTGTATGCTATAAAGTATCCCCACTTTATTAGCTTATCCACTATTACTAAAATCGCGTTATAATCTCATTCTATAATAGGATCTCTTAATTTTAGTAACTTAATAATAAAGTCCTATAATATAACCTCCTATGGTCTTTCTGGTACTTTAACAGGTTATAGCCCTCTATATAGCTTATACCTTGTTAGTTTATTCCTTTAGCAATCTAGATATTCCTTTATAACTTGTCTTACTAGCCCCTAGATTCCTTAAATAATATACTCCTTTTAAAGTCTTAACACTAAGCTTGTAGCTCTGTTATATTCTTATATTATTCCCTTATAGAACTCCTTAACAAATTCTTCTATAATAGACTTAGGCACATACGTTGCTTCCCTATTTTTGTATTACTCTGAGTCTAGATTCTCTGCCTATGCTTTTTAGATCTTCTATATCCAATTACTCTCTAGTAATTTATGGACCTGACTTTCTTTAGTTGCTATAATCTTTGGATAGTTATACCTAATTAATCCGTTTTAATCCCTTTGCAATAAAGCTCCTAATAGCTTTTCATTACTTTATAGTTCAGCTTTTCTGCTTAGAGCGTCTGCTTGTATATTATCTGTACCCTTAGTATACTGAATTTCGAAATAGTATTTTGTAAGCATTTCCGCCCATCTAACCTGTCTTTAGTTGAGTTTCTTTGTTATTAGGAATCCTATAAGGTTTTTATAGTCCGTTTTAACTATAAATAGTTTCTCTATACTTTGTAAGAATACTCTCTATTTTTTAAGTGCTGTAACTATACCTAACAACTCCTTGTTATAGATATTATAGTTTAACTCTAGTAGTGTTATTTTCCGACTATAGTACGCTACTGGGTGCTATGCATCTTGGTGCCTCTATAGTAAGCATACTCCTAGTGCAAAGTCTAATACGTCTATCTTAATAACTGTTTTTAACTTTGGTTGATAGATCTTAAGGACTGGCTCTTAGGTAAACAACTCTTTAAGTTCCTAGAATAGCTCCTTCTATTTACTACCCTAAACCTATAGTTTCTCTTTCTTTGTTAGTTTTGTAAATGGCTTAATACTTTTTAACCACTGTGCTATAAACCTCCTATAGTAGTTATAAAACCCTAAGAACGATTTTAACTACGTAACGTTCTCTAGTTCTTGCTAACTTACTATAGCTTTGACTTTCTTTAGGTCCATACTAATTTTTCCTAGTTTAATAATAAATCCTATAAAATTGGTTTTTCTTATAAAGAACTTGTATTTCTTAATTGCTACTAGTATCTGTTCCTCCTATAGTCTCTTTAAGACCTATTTAACGTGTTCTCTGTGTTCTTCCTCGTTTTCTAAGTAGATAATAATGTTGTTAAGGTATACTATAACAAACTTATTAAGGTGTTCTCCTAATATACTATTAATTTGCTTCTAGAACGTTACTAGTGCGTTTATAAGTCCAAATTGTATAACTAACGGTTTATATAGTCCTTTCTTTAACCTAAAGGCTGCCTTCTATTTGTCGCCTTCCTTAATCCTAATCTAATGGTACGCCCATCTTAGATCTATCTTTGTAAAGATCTTTACGTTGCCTATCCTGTCTTGGATTTTGCTAATTAAGGGTAAAGAATACCTATCCTTTCTAGTAATACTGTTTAACTGTCTATAGTCTATATACATCCTAAGTTTTCCGTTTTTCTTTGGGATAAATAGTACTAGATATCCTGCTGATAACTATAATGGTCTAATATATCCCTTGCGTAAGTTCTCCTGGATAAACTCCTTAAGCGCTACTAACTCTATTTTAGTAAGCTTATAGATTAAAAAGAACCTTAGACTTATTCCTTCTTCTAATTCTATCTTGTGGTCCCATGCTGTATACTCTAACAGCTTTTCACTTTCTAGTGACCATAACTTTTTACCATACTTGTGGTATCTCTTTGGTATATAACTTAGGCCTTACTTAGTCTCTTTATATGTCGCTCCAACTTAGTACTATACCAACTTGGTTTACTATCGCACTTTACACTATTAAGTTTTCTTAATATTGACCTAACCTATAACCTAATCGATCTTTGGATTATACTCCTATAACTAAGGCATTTCTAGTATTGCCTTATCCTATCCTAACGGTAGGATATTAAAAGATATTCTAACTAGTCTTCCTTTAATAGTTAACTAAATAGGTTCTATTTTAAGATTAATAATACCTCCTCTATAGGCTATCTAATCTCCTAAAATTATTGTAAGTGGATATAGGTGTTCCTTTTGTCTATATAGTAACCCTATCCTTTCCACTACTTTTGGTAATATGTGGTTCCTAGTTGCTCTATTATCTACTAATGCTTTAAACTGTTAATCTTGCTATTTAGCTTATAAATTTAGGTGTTAACCTTAAATTCCTTTAAGGGTTTAAGGCTCTAATACTAGTTCCCTCTAGTCCCGTGTACCTTTCTTTTTCCTAACTGTTAGCTGCTAGATCCTACCTATACTTAGTCCCACTTAGGCCAATACTTAGTTTGTTTCTTTTCCTCTATATGCTATAGATAAGTATTCTCTAGGCACTTCTACTACTGTTATCTATCTAGGTATTCTTCTATAAGGAACCTTCCTAGTTAAAGTGTTAAGTCTTCTTAACCTTATACTTCTACTAGGTGCTATCTATATATATACTTAGTATTCCTAAACCGCTTTTCCTCTAGTGCCTAATATATCCTTACTAGGTACTTCCGGTTCTTATCTTTTAGTGCTCTATATATATTGCACGTGTCATCTATATAAGCTATTTATAATAGTATATAATGCGCTATATGTTTTAGGTTAACTCTTAGTTTATTTTTATTTTTAAGTTTAAACCTATACCTAGTTGACCTAACTACTAGTATCTCTACTGTAGGTACTAAGATTTATTACTTGCTTCTTTAGTCCCTAGATCCTTTTTCTAGGTTCCTTAATATTATAATTAATGCTCCCTTAATATAACTTATACGTTTCTCTATAATAGGTTGGTTTTAGACAACTTTTTTATCTAGCTATATATAAAAGTCTTCCCATTTATTATTATGTTGTTGCCTATACCACTTTCCGTATAACTGGTTTAGTGTGTATGGTTTATCTATTAGAAAGTACCTTGTTATTGCTGTATTATAATATCCTTTAGTATATCTTTCTTTGAACCTAATTAGGATATCTAGATCTTCTTCTTGTTCTAGTTTATCCAACCATTTTGCCTTAGGTGTCCCTGTACTTAGCCTATTAGTAACTCTTTATATGGGTGCTCTGTTCCTTATATAACCTAGTATAGCTAACCTTTTATCTAGCTTTTGCTCTTGCTATATAATAATTCTTGTCCTAAACTTATCTATAGTTTCTTATTTTCTGCGTCTTGTAGCTGGATCTTTATAGTTATCTTGCTTTTTAATCCTGGTATTAACTGTTTAATCTTTAGGCTAAATACTGTGTTTATTTAGGATTACTAACGTTCTTATTTATTCCCTAAACTTGTAGTTCTTAAACTTGCGTCCTATACTTATTTGTTTGTCTATAAACTAAGTCACTACCCTTTCCTATTGGTTTTTATCTGTTATAGGTCCTTAGGTATATCTTATCTTATTTTAAAAATCTTAAGCTTCTTTTATCTCTTCTTAAGAATCTTAAGCCTATGGCCTTTTGCCTTTATTAAGTAATGAGCTAGCACTAGTAGTTGTCTACTTACTTAGTTTCTTCTAAATATTATTTCTATTATCTTATAAAGCAATGGAAATTATATCTAATAGTATTATAGCATCTGTTACTAAACCCTATTCTATAATAGTCTTAGTTTCTACTTCTATTTCAACTTCTTTAAGGTCTGCATGCTCCTAGTAAGCTGCCTTTATTACCTTATTATTAGTAAATGCTTTGCCTATATTAAACTTATCGTCTTTAATATCCGATTTATAAGCTAGTTTATTAGTTCCTTTAAACTTAGATAATAATAGCTTCTATAGCTAATAGCTTGCGCTATACTTAGCGTCCTTATAAATTCGGTATACATTATTATAACAATACGCAAAACTGTTAATTAAACATTCTTTTATTCCTTATAGTGCATTGTCGTCCCTCTATATATATATGCTATCTGCTAGCCTTGTTCCCTTTACTATATAGTTACTCTAACCACTTCTATAGTCTTTGGCGAAATAACCTTATTTTCCGCAATTTATATAAGCCCCATCTTTAAACCATTTTTTTTGCTATGGAGTCCGCCTAAACGTCTTCTGCTGCTAAGATCCTTGGTTTAGCCTCTACTCCTAGGTCCTTTAATTACTTAATCCTTAACCTCTAGGTTTCTATAGTTTCTTTTCCTACCTTTAGGTTTCTTTAGTACCGCTTAGGTCTATTAGCTCTGCGCTATTCTATAGTTTTTAGCTCTATATCTGTCGTTGCGTACTCTACGCCTTATATAACTATGGAACTCTATTTTGCCCTCTCTTAGCTTGTTCCCTTTAATAGATCCTATTATTGATCTTTATTAACTGGTTTATTAACTCCCTTAGAGTATCCACATCTTCTATTAGGATAATTACGTCCTGGACTTTAGCCTTAAGTCCCTATTTATACTGTACTATAAGCGCCCTGTTATTCCACTTAACCTATATAGCTAGTATTTAAAACTGCGTTGTATACTTAATTGCTAAAGTATGTTATACTAAGTTCTAAAGCTTTTGTTCCACTATGGTTATAGCCTCTAGGTCTTTAAACATCTATATTAGTTATTCTGCGAACCCGTTCCAACTGGTAAATATATACCTTACGTCCTGGTTAGTAGTTGTCATGCCATTAACCTATATTTCCGTAAGGTATAGTTTAAACTACTTAAGTGCCCTTCCTACTAGGAACAATCCTGCATAGGCTACTTAATCTAATAATATTACTAACTTCGCTCCTTTCTGTATTACCTTAAAGTGCATTTGCGTAAGAAATCCCTTAAGCTTTAACTTCTCTCCTAAGAACCGTTTGATTGAAGGTAGCTTGATTTTTGCTACTCCAATTCTATTAATGCGTTCTTTAAGTATCCTATTATTATTTTATAAGTGATTAACCATTTCCTGTAACTAACCTTATATAACCACTTAAGAATCCGTATCTGCTATACTGGTGTCTCCTAGTCCTAAGGTTGTGGCTGTTGCTGACGCCGTTATAACTAATACTTTAGGTGGCATGTTTGTTCGATCTTATTTAACACTATAACCTTGGTAGTAAATATGTAACGGAACCTTATAGCAGAAACTACAGTGGGTCCTATTATTAGGCTAGGTATATAGGTAAGAACAAATTAACAATATAATAATAACTAGTAGAGTGGTTGCCTAATAGATTAACTCTAATTATATTCTAAGATTTACTACAAGGAGAGAACTATCTACGGTAGGGACTAAGGTCCTTTAAATACATAACCGTACTCCTAAGAAATCCTCTCTTGTATATAAGGTACGTGTTATCTGTATTAAACGTAATGTCCCTCTCGTTTAATACAGTCAATACGTTTAACGCCACGTGACCTCGGTTACCATTCCTCGTCATATAGTTCTACCGGTTCCATCCTGGACCGTGCCTATATTAACCAACTAGCTTCCTATAACTCTTCCCTAAGTAGTTGTAACATTGTACTTAAAGCGTCCGTAACAGGAGACCTACCTATAAGAGCTACTATATTAGCTAGTATGACCTTCCAAACCCTTATGGCAATTACCGCAAAATTTAACCTGGAGACGACATAGATAGATATAGTTAATGCGTTTGTCTATTGTGATCTCAATAAGGTTGTCTACATAAAGCTACCGCCAGGGTTTAATAAAGGAAAGAAAGACAAAGTACTACGCTTAAGAAAAGCCTTGTACGGACTATAACGATTACCACTATTATAGTAGAAGAATCTCACGAGCTTGTTAAATGAATTGGGCTTTAAAGAGGTACCTTAGGAGCTATATATTATACTAAAAGGTGGAATAGTCGTCTTCTTCTATGTTAATAATATTGTCTTCTGCTACTAAAAGACAGATAAGAAGAAAGCTTAAGAAGTAATTAAGGAGCTATACAAGGAATACTAGATAAGTATCCTTAGCGAGCTAAAATGGTTCCTAGGAATCTATATACTATATAATTATAGCTAGAGGCTCCTATGGCTATTCTAGGAAGCCTATATTAAGAAGATAGCTAATTAGTATAAAATAGATCTTATAGGTCGTCTTCTAGATACTTCTATAGCAGAATCTGAACTCCTCCCTACTAATTACCAATTGATCCGTCTAACGCTTCTGTTCCCTAATATAGACCTACTAGTCCGTCCTATGTCTCTACTAAGAGAAGCAGCTTCTACGATGCTATATTAGAGAAAAATGGGGTTAATACTTTATGCAGCCACTATAACGCGTCTGGATATTGCTTTTATAGTATTACGGCTGGTAAGGTTTAATTAGAACCCAAGCTAAAAGCACTATTAAGCGGTAGATAGAGTAATCCAGTACCTATATAGCACGAGGAGCAGAGCAATCTACTATAGAGGAGACAAGGAAGGAATAAATAGTAGAGGGAGAGATAAAGGAATACGCGACAAAGGACAAGACGACGGAAGAGACGGTAGAGGTAAAGCGCAATTATTTATCTATGCTAGTAATGCATTATTCGCGGACAACTCTGTTAACAGAAAGAGCTTATAAGGATATATTATAAAGCTATTTAGGGGGCCGATCGCCTGGAGAGCAAATAAGCAGGGTATAGTAATAACGTTAAGCATAGAAGCCAAGTTGTTAGCCCTATTATAGACAGTAAAGGAAGCTATCTTTATTAGCAGGCTGTTTAAAGCAATAACGTTACGCCTAAACGAGCCCTTAATTATTAAATATGATAACACGCAAACACTCTAACTAATTACGGAAGATATGGTAAAGCTAATTACAAAGCTCTAACACGTTAACATTTATTAACACTAGCTACGTTAGGAATACGTAATAAGACAAATACGATTTCAATAGATAGCAATAAAGGAGATAATTGCTAATGGACTTACAAAGGTCCTGCCCAAGCAGAGGTTTTAAAGCTTTGTTAATATAATCGGGATAGTGGATATTAAGGAGTAGCTAGATAAGGAGAAGTAACTAGAGGACCTAAGGGACAGTATTAGAGCAAGACAGAAGGATTCAGATAAGATTATGGTTTAATTAACTTATTGACAGATACGAGAAGGTGGCTAGCTTTGACCTCAAAGGGCTTAAAGCTAAGGGGGTGTATTAGATAATCTATATTCTCTAAAGGCGTGGGTCACGTACACGAGTTACGTGCATGGAGCATGTGCATTGTAAAATCTCTTTATAGCTCGAAGCTCTAGGGCCCCTAAGATATGTCACTTAAGACATAATACTAGATCATCAATCTATCAACCCATTTTTATCAATGAACTTATCTATGTGAATTTCGTGACACTAGTCGGTCGAGTTGCCAAATGACCTCAACTGCGCGCCAATTGCGTTAACCACCAACCATTGAGGCCATTAAAAGGGTACCATATTTTGCCGATGTAGTATACTAGCAATTAGCAAAAGGGTTAGAGGAGCAGTAGTAGAGCAGGTGCCTCTACGGCTGTGTATACTACTATAAGTAGGAGTCTTAATAGGGGGGGGAGGTCTTAGTAGGGGGAGGTGTGGTGGTATAGGCGGGGATAATATAAGAACGAAGTTATATGGATATTAGCAATATCCGTATTATTAATATATAGATACTATACCTTCTTAGTAGGTATTTTAGCTAGATTATTAGCAGAAGCTAATTTTGTATATTTTCTTACCTAAGGTGTAACCGGCTCTAGATTTAGTAAACTTTTCTATATATATATTAGCTGACAGAATAATAGTATACTATTAGTATATACCTTTCCACACAGCCTGCCACCTATATAATATCTTAAGCATATACCCCTAAAATAAGGCCTAGAGTCCTTCTTATAAACGCGACATTTATGGCTATACTTCTTATATAGAGTATATAGTGGATTACGCAGCTTACTAAAGCTACCCTTAATATTCTAAATATGTATTAATATCCGCTAGCAACTTTCCTTTATATTCTCCCAAATACTAGCTTTTAGAGTATACCATTTATTTGCTAACAGCACTTAGATAGGAAGGCGCTTATTTGTGTTTATGGTACTATAGAGATTATAAAGGCTGTGGAGATTATAAGAGGATAGAGGAGGGCTTTTAGAAGAGTTGGTGTTATTAAGATTGCTCTCTTTATTGTTATCTAAAATCTCTAATATTTCTATTAGGTTACTATAAGAGGTAAATTAGTAAACAAGATATTAAAATAGTATAACTAATATATACAATTTAATGGCTATCTTAAGCTTTAGATTTATATTAGCAGCCTTTTTAGCCTACTTTTTAAGAAAAGAAGATAAACAAGCCTTACTAAGCCTCTTTTTAGAAGTATTAGGCAGTAGTAGTAGAGAGGTAGATGGTAAAGTAGTAGATGGTAAAGTAGCCTATAGTAAAGATGTAGGCAGTAAAAAGGTATCCAGTAAAAAGGTAAGTGGGTTTTTAGCGGATTTCGCTCTATCCTTATTATTATTGTCTATTAAACCCTATAAAGAGCACTTTAGTATATATTTCCTAAAATCACATTAGCTATAGGCATAATTTAGTATTAAAAAGCTTACTCTTTAGGAATAGAGTCCAAAGGCTTAGTAAGAGCAGCTATAGCGTGCTCAATATTATCAAACTCCTTATTATTAATATCGCGCATATTAAGTTCCTTAACTACCTAGTTACTATTATTTATATTAATATTATTTAGAGGTGTAAATAGAGGCATTATAGATAGTAGTATTCTAAGGGGTAGTATATAAAATAACAATAATAAAGTTTATGGTGCGGTGCTATAAGGTAGAAGGTTAGTAGAGGAAGAAGAGGTACGGAGGTTAATTAAAGGTAAATATCTATACTACTAATTTTATTAAACTAGCTCACTAATAAATAATTGCTACTATGGTAACTTATCTTAGCTTATATGGATATCGCAATATTAATTAAGTATATCTATTAAATATAAGGCAGACTTAATTCCTACTATATAGTAGCAGAGAGGTAAGAGTTACTATTTTATTACTCTAAACCTATAATAATAGCTAACCCACTATTATATATAAGTGTAGTAATACTATGCCTTATAAACGCAAGCTTATTCTTTATCTTACTTAGAGAACCTTTAAGCTTACTTAACTGGTAATCTATATCCTAAATATCTTTTGCTACCTTAGCTACCTATTTACAAACTATATTAATATATACGGAAATAGCAATTGCTAAATACACCCTAATATTTTCCGTGCTAGTAGGATTGGTAGTAGTACTAGAAGCAGTACTAGGCGTTCTAGGAATTAGTAAAAGAGTAAGAGGGGCAGCAACAGAGCGGGTGCCTCTATAGCTGTGTATATTACTATAAGTAGGAGTCTTAAAGGGAGGGGAGGTCTCTAGAGAGGGGATAGTATAGGTATAAAGCTATGCAGATATTAGCAATATCTATATTGTTAAAATGCAGATATTATACCTTCTTAGTAGGCGTTCTAGCTAAATTACTAGTAGAAGCTAATTACGTATATTTTTTGCGCTAAGGTATAACTGGCTCTAATCTTAACAAACTATTCTATATATATATTAGCTAACAGGATAGTAGTATACTATTAGTATATACCTTTTCGCACAACCTACTACTTAAGCAAATATCTTAAGCATGCACCTCTAAAATAAGGCTTAGAGTTCTGCTTATAAACGCGATATTTATAGTCTTGCTTAACGCATAGAGTATATAACGGATTGTGCAGCATACCAGAGTTACCCTTAATATTCTGGATATGGGTATATATTTACTAATAAGCTTCTTTTATATTTTCCTAAGCACTAGCTTTTAGGGTATATCATTTATTTGCTAACGGCACTTAAATAGGAAGGCGCTTGTTTGTGTTAATATCTAATATTATAGCTTAGGCTGTCTGCGTACTGTGGAGCTTATAAGGGCTGCGGAGATTATAAGAGGATAGAGGAGAGCCTTTAGGAGAGCTGGCGTTATTAAGATTGCTCTTTTTACTATTATCTAAAATCTCTAATATTTCTATTGGGTTACTATAAGAGGTAAGTTAATAGATAAGACACTAAAATAGTATAGTTAATATATATAATTTAAAGGCTATCTTGTACTAAACATTTTGCGCAGCAATTCTATTAGCCTGCCTCTTAAGAGAAGTAGAAGTATAACAAGGATTAAACTTTTTAGAAGTAGTAGGTGGAGAAATAAGCGGCTTAAAGGTAGGTGGTAAAGAGGTAGATAGTAAAGAGGTAGATAGCAGAGAAGTAGGCAGCAAAGAGGTAGGCAGTAAAGAGATAAGCAGATTTCCAGCGGATTTTATAATAGTATTATTATAGTGCTCTGCTATATCTAATAAAGAGTACTTTAGTATATATTTCCTAAAATTATATTAGCTATAGGCATAATTTAGTATTAGAAAGCTTACTCTCTAGGTAGAGATTTTAAAGGATTAGTAAAAGAAAGAGCGTCCTTAAAAGCGTCCTTAATTATTTTATTATTAACATCGCGTATATTAAGTTCCTTAACTAAATAGCTATTGGATATATTTAGAGGTGTAAATAAAGGCATTATAGATAGTAGTATGCTAATAGATAGTAGATAAAACAATAATGGTAAAGTTTATGGTATGGTGCTATAAGGTAGAAGGTTAGTGGAAGAAGAGGTATAGAGGTTAATTAAAGGTAAATATCTATGCTGCTGATTTTATTAAATTAGCTCGCTAATAAATAATTGCCGCTATAACTTACCTTAGTAAATATTAACTACCTTATATACACTTATTTGTAATACGTAAATCCTTTATAGTTAAGTTACTACTAATTAAAGTAAATAGGCGCCGTTTAGTTAACTTACAAAGTAATATTAATATAGAATTACCACTTAATTAAGGTGCTGGAGAAGGGTTATAAGTAGATATTAGGTTTACTTGGTAAGCGGATTTTTTACTTTTAAAGTGCGTAGATATATTCTTTTGTTTTCTCTTACTATAAGGCGGATCTAATATTAGCTAAGAGGCTTAAGGTATAGTAGCCTAAGAAGAACGGATAATATCTGGTTAAGAGGATTATAAGATACCTAAACTAAATGGCTAATATAATATAAGTTCTATGGGTTTTAGGAGCTTTAGATATAAACCTTAGTATCTCTCTAAATAAGAATCTAATAGACTATTTAAATATGTATATAGAGATCGACACTTAATACCTAGATATTAATTAGAGCTCTACGCAAGTCTTAGTTAAGTTAATAAATAAGTAAAACGCTAAGGAATATTAAATACTAACCTACTAAAGCTGTGTTATATCTAAAATTAAGGGCGGAGATTAAGCACTAGGCTATAGGTTCTAAGCTATATTTAGTTTAAAGAGTGGAAATTAAATATTAGACTATAAATTTTAAGCTGTACCTAATTTAGAAGGTAGAGATTAAGCATTAGCACGCAAATTCTAAACTGCGCCTAGTTTAGAGGGTAGAGATTAAGTATTAACCTATAAACCCTAAGCCTTAAAGTTTCCTAGGAGCGGAGATCTAGTATTACAACTTAAATCCTAAGCCTTAGGATTTTCTAGGAGCGGAGATCTAATATTATATTACAAATTCTAAATTTCCGGATTTCCTACTACCTAGGAACTAGTGCTGTGGTATAGATCTTAAACTTTAGAATTTTTCATAATTGGAGATCTAGTGCTGTGTTGTAAATATTAAACCTTAGGCTTATCTAAAAGTTAAGACTTAGTATTGTACTGTAAGCTCTAATACTTAAACTGCCCTAAGGATTTAGATTTAATACTACGCTATAAGCTTTAATATCTAGATTACTCTAAGGGCTAAGACTTAATGCTTTACTATAAGCTTTGATATCTAAATTGCTTTAAGGGCTAAGACCTAATACTGTGCTATAAGCTCTAATATCTGGATTGTTCTAAGGGTTAAGATGCGGAGCTACCTTATAAGCTATAATATCTAGCCTACCCTAGAGATTAGTTTCTAATGCTATAGTGTAGACTTAGATATCTAAAAGCTATAGGGAGTTAATATCTATTATTATAGTATAGACCCTAATATTTAAGAGGCCGATGCTTAATACTGGATAATAATTAACACTAATTGTTGCCCTAGAGCTGTTAATACCTAGCCTAATGTTAAACCTAAGATTGGGCCTAACTTTAAGATCCTAGATATCCACCTTATGTTAAAAACTAGTCCTAATTGTTATATTGGAAACAAAAAACGCCATCTAAAGGAGCTCTTGCTGCACCTAGCCTAAAAAGACTAAAACCAACCAAAAAGAACCCTGAAAAACACCTAGAGAATCCCCCTAAGATGTATATATCGCAGGGGAGGCACATGTTAAACAATAGTGGTTTGCACTTATGCGCAACCGCCAGAACCACGCCTAGTAATGGCCCTCCATAACAAAAATAGGCGAATACTATACTATAAAGCGGAAATACCTCTATTAAGAAGGCATCTAATAAAATATAAAGCCTATTGGACGCGTCTAGTATCCGCAATTACGGGGGAGTAATAGTTAGCTATAACGAATTAATATAGCTAGTAGAATAGCTCCGCTAGTCTAGTAAACCCTAGGCGCCCCTTTAGTAAACCCTTAACTAAATCCTCTAATGGCTAAGTAAAATTAAAAATAAATAAAACCCCTTTTTACCGGTGAACCGTACCTAGGCCGCCGTAGCTGTGCTTTTATAGTATAGAGAACCTACCCCCCTTAAGATAACAACTGGGTATATAATTATAATATAACTAAATATAGAAAAAGTAGAGGGGCTTAGGGGATAATTAGAAACAGAAGTTCTTATAAAGATTTATAAAGAGGTCTATAACGCTGTTATAGTCTAACACCTTAGGAGCGGAGATATTAGAGTCACCCTAAAGGACTAATAGGTAAAAGAGTAAGCTATAAGGGTAGGGGATAGGCTGTAACAGAACCTTATAGCAGGAACTATAGTGGGTCCTGTTATTAGGCTAGGTATATAGATAAGAACAAATCAACAACGTAATAATAACTGGTAGAGTAGTTGCCTAACAGATTAACTCTAATTGTATTCTAAGATTTACTACAAAGAGAGAACTATCTGGGTAGAGACTGTGGTCCTTTAAATACATAACTATACTCCTAAGAAATCCCTTCGCTCCGTAAGGTACGTGCGCTCTGTACGCTCTATATAGATTGTACAGATTATACAGATTATATAGATTATATTATGTAACCTTAGCTACTATTTCTTGTTATATGGTTCCACTAAATCTATCCTAGACCGTACCTGTATTAACTAACTAGCTTCCGCCAACTCTTCTCTAAGTAGTTATAATATTGTACTTAAGCTGTCCGTAATACTATCTCCCTCCTTTTTATCTTCGTCTTTAAAGATTTTTAATATCTCTAAGTTGTCTACTAGAGGTGTAATATCCGTTTAATTAATTTGGTTAATATTCTTACTTCTTATACCTAAAGCCTCTTCTTCTTCTTTAACCCTTTATTATACGCGTACGGTTTCCTCCATACTATCGCTAGGTAAGATAATGCTGTCTCTATGTTCTTGTTATGCGAAAGAGGGGTTAGTCTATATTATGCTAGCGAGTCCTTCTGCCTAATAACCGTCCTTTTGTTTAGAGTGCACTAAAGTAAATATTTAATCGTCCTATAATGTTCGCTCTATCTTTAACGCTAAATATGCGCGTCCTATAACTTTTAACAGTCTTTAAGTTCCCTAAGTAACTTATTATAGGGTCTTATATTTAATCTACTACTATAAAACTTAATAATAAGCTCTTAGCCTCCCTTACTAAGCTTTAGCGTACTTATACTACTTATAAGGCGTACTTATCTGCCTCTACGCGTCTTCTTTGTCTTAAGAAGGTGCGTGAAAAGGTCCGTTTTAAGAAGTAAAAACTTGTTTAATAAGGTTTATAGGAACTTAGTAATAAAAGATTAGTCTCTCTTCCAACTAAAAGGGAAATAACTCTAAGTAGCTCGGCAGGTGCTCCTCTTAGGTCCCCCTTAGGTAACTTATTCTTTAGTAATTCTTCCTTGTTAATACTGCCTAACCCCTTTTCTTTTAATACTCCTGTACCTTTCCTATAGCATTCTCTAGGTTGCTTAGTGGTTTCTAGGTAGTCTTACTATAGCCTATCTACTTTACTTTATACTATGTTTTATTATCTACGTCCTTATAACTGGTAATCTTTAAAACTTGCTATTTGTTTTCTTCTTATTCTCTATACGTATCTACCTTATAAACTGGTAGCTTAATATCTCCGTGTGCTAGTTCTAGCATCGTAATATGTTATATAGGGTAGATCTTTATTTTAGCTAGTAGGTTCAACTTATATATAACTAATAAAATTTTTTACTTAATTTTAAAAGGTCCTAGTCTAATATAGTCTAACTTCTTACTTAGTCATTAACTCTTAAAATTTTTGTATAGTAGCTATACTTTATCTCCCTTCTTAAGATCTGGTCCCTTAGATCTCTTAGTATTATAATACCTTTTTATTCTTTACTATACTAGCTTAGCTATTTCTATAAGGTCTATATAAAGATTTATTAACGTCTCTATTCTTTATTTAGCTATACTACTCGTCTTTTTTATTTAATGTGGCGATAATAATGTTCTTGGTTTATATCCATAATTCGCCTTAAATAGTAATATCCCTATTCCTTTTTGTGGTGTTGTATTATATATAAACTATATAACTGGTAATAACGATACCTAATTATTCTGCGTATGGTTAATATAATGCCTTAGATACTGTTCTAGTGTCTAGTTTAGTCTTTCTGTTTATCCGTCTGTCTGCGGATAATACGCTATAGATATTGCTATATAAACCCCTTATTCTACCAGAAACACTTTCTAAAATGCTATTATAAATCTTAGATCTCTGTTTAATATAATCTTATCTAGTGCTTTATGTCTTGTAAATACTTCCTTTATATAGATTCTAGCGACATCTTCTGCTAATATCTCTTTAGTGTATGCTATAAAGTATCCCTACTTTGTTAGCTTATCTACTATTACTAAAATTGCGTTATAATCTTATCCTATAATAGGATCTCTTAACTTTAATAACTTAATAATAAAGTCCTATAATATAACTTCCTATGGTCTTCCTGGTACTTTAATAGGTTATAGCCCTCTATATGGCTTATACCTTATTAGTTTGTTCCTTTAGCAATTTAAATATTCTTTTATAACTTATCTTGCTAGCCCCCAGATTTCTTAAATAATATACTCCTTTTAAAGCCTTAACACTAGTCCTATAGACCTGTTATATCCTTATATTATTCCCTTATGGAATTCCTTAATAAATTCTTCTGTAATAGACTTAGGTATATACATTACTTCTCTATTTTTATATTGCTCTAAGTCTAGATCCTCTACCTATGCTTTTTAAATCTTCTATATCTAATTACTTTTTAGTAATTTATAGATCTGACTTTCCTTAGTTACTATAATCTTTAGATAATTATACCTAATTAATCCATTTTAATCCTTTTGTAATAAAGCTCCTAATAGCTTTTCGTTACTTTATAGTTTAGCCTTTCCACTTAGAGCGTCTACTTGTGTATTATCTGTACCTTTAGTATGCTAAATTTTAAAATAGTATTCTATAAGCATTTCCGCCTATCTAACCTGTCTTTAGTTAAGTTCCTTTGTTGTTAGGAATCCTGTAAGGTTCTTATAATCCGTTTTAACTATAAATAGTTTCTCTATGCCTTATAAGAATGCTCTTTATTTTTTAAATGCTGCTACTATACCTAATAACTCCTTGTTATAGATGTTATAGTTTAACTCTAGTGGTGTTATTTTCTAACTATAGTATGCTACTGGGTGCTACGCGTTCTAGTGCTTTTATAGCAAGTATACTTCTAGTATAAAATTTAATACGTTTGTCTTAACAACCGTTTCTAACTTTAGTTAATAGATCTTAAGGATTGGTTCTTAGGTAAACAACTTTTTAAGTTCCTGGAATAGCTTCTTCTATTTACTACCCTAAACCCACGGTTTCTCTTTCTTTGTTAGCCTTGTGAATGGCTCTATACTTTTTAACCACTATGCTATAAATCTCCTATAGTAGTTATAAAACCCTAAGAACAATCTTAACTATATAATGTTCTCTAGTTCTTGCTAACTTACTATGGCTTTAACTTTCTTTGGGTCCATACTAATCTTTCCTAGTTTAATAATAAATTCTATAAAATTGGGTTTTCTTATAAAGAACTTGTATTTTTTAATTGCTACTGGTATCTGTTCTTCCTATAGTCTCCTTAAGACCTATTTAACGTGTTCTCTATGTTCTTCCTTATTTTCTAAGTAGATAATAATGTTGTTAAAGTATACTATAACAAACTTATCTAGGTGTTCTTCTAATACACTATTAATTTGTTTCTGAAACGTTACTAGTGCGTTTATAAGCCCGAATTGTATAACTAATGGTTTATATAGTTCTTTCTTTAACCTAAAGGCTGCCTTCCATTTATTGCCCTCCTTAATCCTAATCTAATGGTATGCCTATCTCAGATCTATCTTTATAAAGATCTTTGCGTTGCCTATTCTATCTTAGATTTCGCTAATTAAGGGTAAAGGATACCTATCCTTCCTAGTGATACTGTTTAACTGTCTATAGTCTATACACATTCTAAGTTTTCCGTTTTTCTTTGGGATAAATAGTACTGGATATTCTACTAATAACTATAACGGTCTAATATATCCCTTGCATAAATTCTCCTGGACAAACTCTTTAAGCGCTACTAACTCTATTTTAGTAAGCTTATAGATTAGAAAGAACTTTGGACTTATTCCCTCTTCTAATTCTATTTTATGGTCCTATGCTATATGCTCTAACAGCTTTTCACTTTCTAGTGACTATAACTTTTTACTATACTTGTGGTATCTCTTTGGTATATAACTTAAGCCTCGCTTAGTCTCTTTGTATATTACTCCAACTTAGTACTATATTAACTTGGTTTACTATTGCACTTTATACTATTAAGTATCCCTAATATTGACCTAACCTGTAACCCAATTAATCTTTAGATTGTACTTCTATAACTAAGGTATTTCTAGTATCGCCTTATCCTATCCTAATAGTAGGATATTAAAAGACATTCTAACTGGTCTTCCTTTAATAGTTATCTAAATAGGTTCTATTTTAAGATTAATAACGCCTCCTTTATAGGCTATCTAATCTCCTAAAATTGTTATAAGTAGATATAGGTATTTTTTTGGTCTGTGTGGTAACCCTATCCTTTCTACTACTTTTGGTAATATATAGTTCCTAGTTACTTTACTATCTACTAACGCTTTAAACTGCTAATCTTGCCACTTAGCTTGTAAATTTAGGTATTATCCTTAAATTTCTTTAAGGGTCTAAGGCTCTAATACTGGTTCCTTTTGGTCTTATACGCCTCCCCTTTTCCTAACTGTTGGCTGCTAGATCCTGTTTATACTTAGTCCTACTTAGGCCAATACTTAGTTCGTTTCTTTTCCTCTATATGCTATAGATAAGTGTTCTCTAGGCACTTCTACTACTATTATCCGTCTAGGCATTCTTCCATAAGAAATCTTTTTGGTTAAAGTGTTAAGTCTCCTTAACCTTATACTTCTACTAGGTGCCATCTATATATATACTTAGCGTTTCTAAGCTGCTTTTCCTCTAGTGCCTAATATATTCTTACTAGGTACTTCCAGTTCTTATCTTTTAGTGCTCTATATATATTGTATATATCATCCACACAAGCTATCTACAATAGTGTATAATACGCTATATGTTTTGGGTTAACTCTTAGTTTATCTTTATTCTTAAGTTTAAACCTATACCTAGTTAACCTAACCACTGGTATTTCTACTGTAGGTACTAAGATTTATTACTTACTTCTCTAGTCCCTAGATCCTTCTTTTAGGTTTCTTAATATTATAATTAACGCTTCTTTGACGTAACTTATGTATTTTTTTGTAATAGGTTAGTCTTGGACAACTTTTTTTATCTAGCTATATATAAAAGTCTTCCCATTTATTATTATGTTGTTGCCTATACCACTTTCCATACAACTGGTTTAGTGTGTATGGTTTATCTATTAGAAAGTACCTTATTATTGCTATATTATAACATTCTTTAGTATGTCTTTCTTTAAACCTAGTTAGGATATCTAGATCCTCTTCTTATTCCAATTTATCTAACCATTTTACCCTAGGTGTCCCTATACTTAGCCTATTAGTAACCCTTTGTACGGGTGCTTTATCCCTTATATAACCTAGCATAGCTAACCTTTTGTCTAGCTTTTGCTCTTGCTATATAATAATTCCTGTCCTAAACTTATCTATAGTTTCTTGTTTTCTGCGTCTTATAGCTAGATCCTTATAGTTATCTTACTTTTTAATTCTAGTATTAACTGTTTAATCTTTAGGCTAAATACCGCGTTTACCTAGGATTGCTAACGTTCTTATTTATTCCCCAAACTTATAGTTTTTAAACTTGCGTCCTATACTTATTCGTTTATTATTAAACTAAGTCACTACTCTTTCCCATCGGTTTTTGTCCGTTGTGGGTCCTTAGGTATGTCTTATCTTATTTTAAGAATCTTAAGCTTTTTATATCTCTTCTTAAAAATCTTAAGCCTGTGGCCTTTTACCTTTATTAAGTGATAAGCTAGTACTAGTAGTTGTTTACTTACTTAGTTTCTTCTAAACGTTACTCTTATTGTCTTGTGAAGCGATGGAAATTATATTTAATAGTATTATAATATCCATTACTAAACCCTATTCTATAATGGTTTTAGTTTCTGCTTCTGTTTTAACTTCTCTAAGGTCTATATACTCCTAGTAAGCTGCCTTTATTGCCTGATTATTAGTAAATACTTCGCCTATATTAAACTTATTGTCTTTAATATCTAATCTATAAGCTGGTTTATTAGTTCCTCTAAACTTAGATAACAATAGCTCCTATAGCTAATAGCTCGCGCTGTACTTAGCGTCCTTATAAATTTGGTATACGTTGTTATAATAATACATAAAACTGTTAATTAAATACTCTTTTATTCCTTATAGTGCACCATTATCCCTCTATATATATGTGTCTCCTACTGGTCTGGTTCCCTTTACTATATAGTTACTTTAACTACCTCTATAGTCTCTGGCGAAATAACCTTGTTTTCCGCAATTTATATAAGCCCTATCTTTAAACCACTTTTCTTGCTATAGAGTCCGCCTAAATATCTTCTACTACTAAGATCCCTAGTTTGGCCTCTACTTCTAGGTTCTTTAATTACTAAATCCTTAACCTCTAGGTTTTTATAGTTTCTTTTTCTACCTTTAGGTTTCTTTGGTACTGCTTAGGTCTATTAGCTCTGCGCTATTCCATAGTTTTTAACTCTATGTCTGTTGTTACGTATTCTGCGCCTTATATAACTATAGAACTCTATCTTGCCCTTTTTTGGCTTGTTCCCTTTAATAGATCCTATTATTAATCTTTATTAACTGGTCTATTAACTCTCTTAGAGTATCCGCATCTTCTATTAGGATAATTACGTCCTAGACTTTAGCCTTAAGTCCTTGTTTATACTATATAATAAGCGCCCTGTTATTCCACTTAACCTACATAGCTAGTGTTTAAAACTGTGTTATATACTTAATTGCTAAAATGCGTTGTACTAAGTTCTAAAGCTTTTGTTCCGCTGTGGTTATGGCCTCTAGGTCTTTAAATATCTGTGTTAGTTGTTCTACAAACCTATTCTAACTGGTAAATATATACTGTATGTCCTGGTTAGTAGTTGTTATACCATTGGCCTATATTTCCGTAAGATATAGTTTAAACCACTTAAGTGCCTTTCCTGTTAGGAACAATCCTACATAGGCTACTTAATCTAACAATATTGCTAACTTCGCTTCTTTTTATATTACCTTAAAGTGCATCTATGTAAGAAACCCCTTAAGCTTTAACTTCTCTCCTAAGAACCGTTTAATTAAAGGTAGTTTGATTTTCGCTACTCTAATTCTATTAATGCGTTCTTTAAGTATCCTACTACTATTTTGTAAGTAATTAACTATTTCCTATAACTGACCTTGCGTAACTGCTTAAGAATCTGTATCTGCTATACTAGTGTCTCCTAGTCCTGAGGTTATAGCTGTTATTAACGCCGTTTTGACTAGTGCTTTGGGTGGCATGTTATTTGATCTTATTTAATACTGTAACCTTAGTAGTAAATGTGTAACAGAACCTTGTAGTAGAAACTATAGTGGGTCCTATTATTAGGCTGGGTATATAGGTAAGAATAAATTAATAACATAATAATAACTAGTAGAGTAGTTGCCTAATAGATTAACTCTAATTATATTCTAAGATTTATTACGAAGAGAGAACTATCTAGGTAGGGACTGTGGTCCTTTAAATACACAACTATACTCCTAAGAAATCCCTTTACTCCGTAAGGTATATGCGCTCTATACGCTCTGTACAGACTGTATAGATTATATAGATTACACAGATTATATTACGTGACCTCAGCTACCATTCCTCATTATATGGTTCTACCAGATCTATCCTAGACCGTACCTATATTAACTAACTAGCTTCCACCAACTCTTCTCCAAGTAGTTGTAATATTGTACTTAAGCTGTCCGTAATATAGGCTAGGAGAATATATTAGCATAAAAGTGCTCTGTAAAGATTACCTAGTTAAAGTCCTAGCGGTTCCTATAAGCCTTAGGGTAGAAAGAAAACGCTAGGCAGATAATATAGCAACTATATATAAGATAGTAAAATAAACGGAACGCCTTATACTAGGTTTTGAGATTACCCAAATCCAATAGCTTTAATAGGGAAATGCAAACTAAGCATATAATAAGAATAATAAGAGGATATAAGGGTCGCTAGAGACTTGCTAGGGAGACGCTAGCCGAATATATAGCTCCCTTATTATTAGCATATATACGCTAGGAATATAAAAACTCCTTATCTAAAAAGGAATAATTATAAATGGCCTTATATATAACACAAGGCTTTACAACTATAGATTATGCCTAGAATAATGCTATTACTGCGTATAATGGGGACACACCCAAACCACATACGCAGTATAGGTGTGCTGCGGCCACTATACAGGCCCCTATAATATAAGACACTACTTAAATTAAGACTAAATAAAATGCGTAAACTGCCACTAAAGCATATATAAGGCGTAGGAGAGAGAAGACTGTATTAAATATAGGAGATGGAAGGCAAGGGCTTAATAGCTACGGGAATAACTGCATACTAGGTTATATAAATGGAAACAATAGGTAATAAGCTAGGGGGATGTAGGTGCCTTCCTAGCGTTTCCTACCTTTAATACTAGGGGGCTAGGCCAGCTATCCTAAGCCTTAATAGGCTAGAAGTGACGCTGTGTAATATTACTAGACTAACTAGGGACTTAAGGGTTACAGGGGATATAAGGGAGAGGATGCCCTGTAGGAAGACCCTTATAGACAGCTATAGTAAGCTTAAGACTAGGATAATTAAGAATTAGACTTAACGCGGCAAATATAACATTTATAGCCAATCTATAAAGGGCATATAGCTAACTAGTAAGATTAGGGGAAGAACCGGAGTTAATAACAGATTTAGACTTAGAAGCGCTAGTAGGAATATAAGATATAGAAATAGAAAGCTCTATATAAAATAAGTAGTAACTAGGGTGCAGATATAAGAGACAAAAGTTCTAAAAATTCTAGAGAAAGTGAAAATAGAAAAAGTAAGGAATAAAGGAGAGACAAAGGACCCCTGCTAGGGGTCCGCCATCTATTTATTATATAGTATAACTACGGTAATATAAACCACCGCTTTGTAAGGCCCCTACTAGATAGTCTAGACCTAGAGAAACACTATATCCTTACTATACAAGAGCCGTATTATAATACCTATATATAATTAATATACTGCCCCTAAGGATTCTAGCTCCTATATAAACCAAAAGCAGCTATACGCGTGTATTTTATAATTAGTAAGGCTATTAGCCTATTCTTATAGTTATAGTAGGTAGTTAACCTAGATATTGTAGTTATAACAATCTAGACATATAGGGGACTGGTATAAATTATTAATATATATAACCCAAGAGTTAAAGGGGTCCTATAAATAGAGAATATTATATTAGTAATAAGCTTACTGGAAATTAAAGGCACAGAGTTTATCTTATTAGGAGATATAAACCTCCACTACCTGCGGTAAGGGGGTATCTATGTTGCTGCTAAACAATAGGTAGAGTGCCTACTAAGAGCTATAGATATCTGGGGCCTTAAGCTGGCCACCCCCCTAGGAGCAATTATATGGCAATAAGGCACTACTAGAAGTATAATTAACCTCACATTTATAAACAAAGGCCTATACTAGAGACTTAAAAGGTGCAACCCTAAAGAAGAATAGGTACTTACCCTAGACTATATCCCTATCTAGATACAGCTAGATCTGGATATTAAGGCGCAACTAAATAGTAAAAGATACGCAATAAGGAAGCTTAAGATAGATAGTTTTCTTAATATAGTTAAACAACAACTCTAAGACCTAGAAGAAATCCACCTAGTACCAAATGAGTAAGGCTTATTAACTACCCCTAAGGAAATTAACTAAAGACTAGAAAGGATCTAGGCAGCAATTAAAAATAGGCTGGAAGAGCACTGCCTAGTCTTAAAACTAGGCCCCTACGCGTGATACGCATAGTCCGCATAATATGCGGTTCTTATTGCTAGCTAACAATGAGCAAGAAGGAAATATATAAGTAGCTATAACCCTAAAGATAAGAGATAATATAAAGACACAAGAAACCAGTTAAAGAATACCCTAAAAAAAGAAGTAAGGAATAACTGGAGATGGTTTATAAATGAGCACACTTCTAACCCAAGCCTCCCCTATAATAAGGGCCTTTAGACTATAGCAAAATAGGTAAAGAAAAAGGTAGGGCGCCTAGTAGAAGATCTATACCTACTACCCCTATAAAGAGTAGGGGAAGTATAGGCTACTAATAATAATAATAAGAAGGTAAAGATCTTTATAGAAAGGTTCTTTCCCTAACCAGCTCTAGTAGACCTTAGTAACATTATAGGTAAAATACTAGTGACTTACCTATAGGTCAACAGCGACATAACAATAGAGGAAATGGCCAGAACTATTAGCCGCCTTTTAAATAATATAGTACTAGGACCAGATGGAATTCTAAATAAGGCCTTAAAGACCTGTAGACCACTTATAGTACCCTAGCTTACAGATATAGCCAGAGTATACTTTGCTATAGGCTACTACCCGCGACTTAGAAGATCTATAATAACAGTTGTCCTATAAAAAGAAGGTAAAGCAGATTACTTAACTCTAGGAAGCTACTACCCTATTACCTTAGAAAACACCCTTAGTAAGATCTTAAAAAGGGTAATAGTGGAGCGCATAGTAGATATGGCTAAGAAACACACCCTACTACTATAAAGTTAAATAGGGGTAAGAAAGAACCGCTTAACACTATTAGCACTTATACTACTTACTACCACTATTAAATCTGTATAGGCAATGCGAAGGGACTTTGTAGTATTAATGCTTAGCTTAGATATTAGTGGTGCCTATAATAATATACCCTATAAGCGCCTCCTATATATCCTTAGGGTAAAGGGCTTCCTAGAATGGATTATATAATTTATTTAAAGGTTTATAGGCCAGAAAGAAATATTACTAGTCTTTAGCGGATACCAGAGCTGTCACAGTGAGCATAAGCGATGATAATATATAGCGAAGTAGATATTATTAAGCTATATACATGAACTATATGATAAAGTCAAGACATTGCGTAAGGAAAGAAGGTAAGGAAACGGGAGGAAAGGGGTATATATTGTTAACTTAGTTGCTTAGTTAACACGTGCATAGGGCGGAATAGGCTTTAGGTTATAGTCCTAGCAGATCTTAGCAGAATATGGCAGAATATAGTGGAGGATAGCAAATTGCTATAGATTGCCGTCACGTAATGGCAAATTGCCATAGATTACCATTATGTAATGGTAAATTGCCTTAGATTGCCGTTATGTGTCTTAATTAACTAAGTCGTTAACATGGAGGTCAAGACGGTGGAAATAGGTGGATGTATATAAAGTGTTACGGAGGTATCCCATAATAGTACCCCCCCTTTAAACTTAAGCTTCTGCGAGATGGGGCTGTGGTAGTTTTAGGTGGAGTTTATAAAAGTCTTCTGCGGCTTGTGTAAGTCCTACGGAGTCGATAGGTTCCTATAAGGGTTTAGTAAAGCCTCTCCACTTTGTGAGGTACATATACTGGCGTTTCCGTTTATTATACTTAATGTTGTTAATTCTTTTAACAAAGTACTCATCCTTACTATCTACTTTAACTGGTGGGGGAGGGTCCTAGATCTATCCAGGCAGGGCGTCTAATATAGGGGCAGTAGGGCGGAGGACTAACGTATAGAATATAGGGTGGATTTTAACCGTATTAGGGAGCTTCAGTCGGTAGGCATAAGAAGAAACAACTTTTTTAACCTTATAAGGGCCGGCGTTCTTCTAATTAAGTTTCTTAGTAGGTTATTTTGTGTTTAGATTTCTTGCGTCTAGCCAGATAAAGTTACTAATTTGGTAAGCTAGTGCTAGGGTTCGGTTCTTATTTGCTGCGGCTTTATAGATAGACTAGGCCTATGTTATTTTATTAGTAAGAAACTCCTATAGTTCTTCTATCTTCTTTACAAATTTGTTTGCTTCTATAACTTATAAGGCCTAATAAGCTAGACGAGGAATATTACTAAAGGGTTTAAAACCTATTCGCGGGTGCTGGCCATAATTAGCTAGGAATAGGGAGACCTTTATAGTTTCTAAGATGGAGTTATTTGCGGTAAACTTAGTAAATACAAGCTAGTCTATCCAGTCGTCCTACAGATATGACGTGTATATCCGAATATACTGTTCTATTATAGTATTTACACGTTCCGTTTAACCATCCATTTCTAGGTAATATGCTATAGATAATAGTGCTTTAATACGGAGTTGGGTAGTTAGTTCTTTCCAGAACACCAAGACAAACTAGCGGCCTCTATTAGAGACGATTATTTTGGGAAGTCTATAGAGTTTCTATATATAATCCAGGAATAGTTAGGCAACGGCAGGTACTAATATATTAGGGTAGGCGATTAAGTGTCTTATCTTAAATAGTCGGTCTATAACTACTATAATATTCGTGCAGCCTTTACTTTTAGGGAGATTAACAATAAAGTTAATTAAGATATCCTTCCATCTTCGGTCCGGAATAGGCAGTAGCTTTAGAAAGCCGTTATACGTCTTATGCAAAGCTTTGGCTCGTTAGTAGGTATAGCAGCTAAAGACGTACCTTTGTGTTATGTTATGCATATTTGGCTAGTAGTACTCCCATTGGAGTAGTTCTAGGGTTTTTCCTTAGCCTGGGTGGCCGGCTACTAGTAGGTCGTATATGTGTTTAAGGAGCTTAAGCTTAAGCTTATTGTAATTAGGGACAACTAGGCGGTTCTAATAGTACAAGCGGTCTCCACAAACTTTATATTTACTTAGAGAGATCTTTTTAGAGCGTCTAACACCATCTTAAATTAGCTTGAGTGTCTCTTAAATAAACTTGTTGTTTGGGTATTTGTTAATTATAATCTGTTTAATTAATTAATTAGTTATTTTAAGGACGTATACCGTAAGGTCTTCAGCTAGGGGATCAAATAATTTGGGATAAAGCAGGGTTTAATTGTGGTAGGCGCGCGCTTCTTCCTATACTGTTATGTCTTGTGAACATTGAGTTAGGGTATTAGGTTTTTAACCTTAAACGCCTAAGCGGTATGTGATTAAGAATTAGAAATAAGACAGATATTCTAACCAGTGGGCTTAACAATGACTTAGCTATTTTATAGTCGTAAAGTACTGTAGATTCTTATAGTCGCTAAGGACCATAATTAGAAATCCAGTGCCTTCTAGTTTAGGTCGCCATTGTTTAAAATATCTAATAATAGCTAATAATTCTTTATCATAGATCTTGTAGTTATATTTAGCTAGACTTAGTCATTTTAAGAAGTATACTATGGGGTACAGTACCCCTTCTTTATTATACTGAGATATAATACCTCCAGTGACGTAGTTAAATGAGTTAGCTTCTATAATACTTTTTTAGTTTAGGTCAAAGTGTTAAAGTATAGGTATGGTAGTGAATATAACTTTTAAATAGGTAAAGGCCTTCTTGCATTCCTTATTAAAGATAAAGGCTTTGTCCTTTTAGGTTAGAGCTATAAAAGGTAAAACTAGGGCGGAGAAGTTATTAATAAACTATTAATAGAAATTAGTAAATCCTATAAAGGCTCTTACATCCTTAATGTTCTTAGGTTCTTGCCAGTTTATAATTACTTTAATCTTCTTTAGGTCCATTTATATGCCGTTTATAAAGATAATAAGTTTAAGGTATAGAACTTCTATTTTATGGAACTTACATTTATCTATATCTAATTATAGTCTAGCTCTATGTAGGGCTTCTAAGATAAGGTTAACGTGTTTCTTATATTTAGCTAGGTTATTGCTATATACCAAGATGTCATTAATATAAGCAGTACAGAAAACGTCCAGGTAAGGTTATAAGGTATTATTTATAAAGTATTAGAATAAACTTAGGGCATTCGCGAGGCTAAACGGTGTTACTAAGTATTTAAATAGTCCGTATCTAGTACGGAATGCGGTAAGCCATTTATCTCCTTTTACAATATGGAGGCGATTAAATGCGTAGATAAGGTCGAGTTTCGTATAGTAGCGAGCCTTACTTAATTGGTTTAGTGTCTCTTAAATTAATAGGAGCGGGTACCGATTTTTAATAGTAATAGCGTTAAGAGCTTAGTAGTCCACATAGAAGTATAGACCGCCGCTAGGTTTCTTAACAAAGATTATAGGTGTAGCTATAGGTGAAGAGCTTGCTCTAATAAATCCTTTACTTAGGTGTTTATCCAAGTACTTCCGCAATACTTAGAGTTCGTTTTAGGATATTCCGTATAAGGGTTTAAATCCTGGCTATTTTCCTTCTTTGAGTACGATCTTATAGTTATATAGTTAGTATTCTGCTAGCTTATTAGCTTCCTTTTATAAAAATACTTCTAGGTTATTATAGTGGCATACTAGTACTTTTATGGCAGGGTTAGTGTGTTTCTTTAGTGCTAAGGCCTTTTTAATATTGGCTATTATAACAGCAAAGATTATATGTTTAGGTTTCTTAGCAAGTTGTGCTAATAGGGTAGCTCCAATTATATAGATATTTAAGGTGTTAAGCGAGCTTAGATTGTCCTTAGTTTCTTATATAGTTTCTTATTTGGGTTTAAGCTCAGTGTTAGGTATAGAGTTGGTATCAGATTTAGGTTTGGGTTCTTTAAGTATCCTTTTTATAGTAGAATACCAGTTCTTCTAGTACTTTTATATATTAAGCTTAAGCTTCTGCTTGGTTTGGGGTGTAGCAGTTAGAGTTAGTTTATATAGTCTAATATAATTTTTAGGTTCTTGGTAGATGTCAGTAGAAATCTTATATTAGTAGAATTTGGTGGAATTCTTGGGTAGGTGGAATTAGGTGGACTTTTTAGGTGTAGGGTAGATATTAGTAGAAATTTTAAACTGGTAGATCTTAGTAGATTTTCTAGATTTTAGTTTGGGGTCTAAGCAGCGAGTTATAAAACACTTCTACTTATAACGGGAGGCGGTAAATAGAAGCTTAAGGTTGTCCTAATTAATAGTTACCTTATATAGCTTTATCTAGGGTTGTTTAAGAATTACTAAGTGACCTAGAGTAGTAATAAAAAGCTTAATTAGTTCTTTATGGTTTAGGTATTAGAGTTTTAGGAATACTATATAGGTAATACAGCCTAAGATAGTGCGTTTGCTATTAAATCCAAATACATTAATATACCGGTTAAAGGGGGTTAGAGTAAAACTATTATCTTATATAAAGATCTTGTTAATGAATCCTATACCACTAGCTCCTGTATTAATTAGGACTTAAGTATTAACCTATTAATCGTTCTACCAAAGACAACAGTTAACGGTTATGCTGCAATCCTAAGAGTTAGAGTTTATAATATTTAAAGCATTTAACGAGATCCTAAGGCAGTGCCGTCCTAGAGAGCGACTTAGCTCTAGGACCTTCCTTTTAGAGGCAATTAGGGTGGAGTTCTTATAGTGTATTAGTTATAGCTTCGTCTTTATAAGTAGTGCTTACTAGATGCGGGGCTGGAACTAGGTGGAGATTAGAGACGGTAACTAGAGGATTAATATAGTAAACGGCTGCTAGTATTAGCCGTTTGTAATTCGCGTTAGGGCATAGAGACAGAGCAGTGGTTAGAGAGATAGGAGCTACTTCTATACTTAAAATAGAGGCCTAGCTTAGTACGTTGTTCTTATTTAAAGGACCCTAGTAGGGCGTATCCTAGGGTTCCAGTGTTAATATCTATAGCGTTAGGGTGCTTAGGCTAAGACAATAACTTAATAGATATTTGTGGGTTTGTTATATTATATTAAAGAGCGGACTTTAGTGTTAAGCGTAGTATATTATTGTATTATTTATTAATAACGTTTGCGCAGGCGTTAAGAGCTCCTAGTAGGTCTACACCTATTAGGGAGGTTTTTAGTTTGGGGCTTAGGAATTTAATAAGGCTGTTAATTAGTGTAGAGTTATTTCAGCCTGTTTCTTTTACGTAACGGTTAAATTTGGAGAAGTATACTAGGAAGCTTTTTATTCCTTAAGTTATATAGTTTATCTTTCTCTAAGTAGTAGCTTAGCGGTTTAGGTCACTATATATAGCTTTAAGAAGTACAATTAGGCTTGGTACTGAGTTCGGTTAAAGAGGTTTAATAAGGTTAGCTGCGTCTCCTCCTAATTAACTTAGGGCGTAGCAGAGTTAGTTAGCTTTAGTTAGGTAGCAGTTAGCATTACTAATTAGCTTATTTTTAAGCCGGCTTAGGAATAATTGGAGTTCTTATTATTTACTAGTAAATATCAGAGGGTTTAGTAGTCATTCAGATCGTTACGGTGCAGTAGTTAGTTTGGGGTAAGTAACTACTATAGGTTTAGGGCTCTCGTTCCACATATTTATCTCTAAAGATAGTATTCGGTCTTAGGGCCCTAATATAGGCATCTTAAGGGTGCGGATTTCTTCTTAGAGGTCTTTAATTAATTACCAGTATTGTGCTTCTTGTTTGGCTCATTATTAGGTTAAAGTAGCTTAGTTCTATACAAGGGCATCTATAAAGGACTTCTATATTTCTACCAATTATTCTTAGAGTGCGGACATAATGCCGACGGCTATTATAGGGGCTTTAGGGTCGTTCTGCATTTCGGAGGGTGGTATATAGGGTTAACGCAACATAGTATTACAGAGTAAGTATAAGCGATAATAATATATAGCGAAGTAGATATTATTAAGCTATATATATAAACTGTGTAATAAAGTTAAGACGTTGCGTAAGGAAAGAAGGTAAGGAAATAGGAGGAAAGGGGTATATATCATTAACTTAGTTACTTAGTTAACACGTACACGGGGCGGAATAGGCTTCGGGTTATAGTCCTAGCAGATCTTAGCAGAATGTGGCGGAATATAGTAGAGGACGGCAAATTGCCGTAGATTGCCGTTACGTGATGGCAAATTGCCTCAGATTGCTGTTATGTGTCTTATTTAACTGAGTCGTTAACATAGAGGTCGAGACGGTGGAAACAGGTAAACGTGTGTAAGGTGTCACGGAGGTATCCCGTGACAAGAGCCCCCCTATTGCAGTTGTAATAGGAATACTATAAGGATTACCCCTCTTGCCTATACTCTTCCTTTTCTTTATAAATAACCTGCTTAACTCCTTTAAGGAAGGGGCAACTTAGGGGATAGGCTTTGTTGACAATATAAACCTAATTATATATAGGCTAACAGCCGCAAAGAATTGCAGAATACTAGAGAAAGCCTATAACACCTATATAGAATGGGTAAGATAATATAGAGTCTAATTCTTACTAGAGAAATACTAGCTAATCTATTTTATAAGAAAACGTAACCAATCTGTAGATCTCTAGCATTTAATTTATATCTAAGGCTTTAGGGGTTAACTAGTTTAGGGCCTAAGGGTATTAGGAGTATAGGTAGACAATAAGCTCTAGTAGAGCGTACATGCGGCGTAAGCGGCCTATAAGGGCCAAGCATAGTACATTATATTGCTTAGGATTGTTAATTCTATATAGGGACCATGCTTCTAGAGGTTACGCCTACTATGCATAGTAGTTGTCTGGCCAACCATGACATATGGGTCCAGTATTTGGGCCATTAAAGAAACTAAGAAAGGCCCCCTTAAATCACTCCTTAAACCACTCTAAAAGGTCTAAATAGCCTGTCTCTGGAGTATAACAGGTGGGTATAAGTAAACGGCCACAGCACTGCTTAAGAAGGAAGCTAATATTCCCCCCCTATAACTATATATTAAAGCCACTGTAATATAAAGGGTGTAAAATAAACGCAACTCTAATGTTATAAAGTATATTAAGATACGCCTAAATAAACTATGGAGGGACCCTAGGGCGCCCTATAGGAGAATAAACCAACAACTCTAAAGTAGGGAAGATATATTGGAGAAATAGGTAAAGAAAGCAGAAGAAAAATGGTGCTGCTTTAGGGCCTAGGCCCATATAGAGGAGGAAGGGAGATATGTAAGAGATTAGTAAAGATAATAGTAAGAGAGAGAAAGGAGCTAAAGTAGAGTATAAAAGAACGCTGGGAAACTATTTACCGCAATATAATACTAGTTGGACCAACGCTGGAGAGGCGTATAGGAGTTAAAGGTATAGAGGCTGTTTTAGGCAAGAGGAACCTAAGCTATAGTATAGTTAACGCTATAGGGGGTAAATACTTAAGGGCTCTAAGAAGGCCTAACAAAGGCAGAAAATACAATGGCAACACTTTTAAGAATAGGAATAATAGGACTAAAAGACTAGCTCTACTAGGTAGGTATCCTAGTAGGTAGCCTAAGATGCGAATATAGTTAGCTAAGACAGATACCAAAATATATAATACTGTTATGCCCCTTACGCACCAACTAAAAAGTAATACTCTTAGTAGCTGGCATAGAGAACTATAATACACTGCTCTTAATATAAAAAGGTCTTAAGGCGGTTACCTAGTGGCTTATTAACTAAAATGTACTAGACTAGTTCTGGGTTGCAAAGGAAATGGTAATAGAAGGTAAGGGGGTGAGTATTAGGCGCCCCCTAATGACTCTATAGTAGTAGAGTTAAGTTTGCGATACTAGCGCGTCCGTAGGCTTGTTACGGCAGCAGTGGTTCCCAAGGAGGTTAAAAAGTAAGGTAGTAGAGCACCATAGGTAACTCGTAGGCGCCTTATAGGCGAGTCCCAAAAGGCGGGGAGATAGATTACGGGGTTTTCTCATTTTCTTAAATAGAGTTTTCTCCCTATATGTAAATAAGGAGTAGTCTGTGTGGGCCTAATAGGGATCTGAATCGGACGTTAAGCAATGAATTATTATTAATTGTTATATTGCTAGGACTGATATCTATTATAGGGTTTTAGTGTACTTAGCCTAGAGGTATTCTGCTAACTAGAGTTTAGGCTGGCTAGCTATATATTTTTACTATATATAGACTAAGAAGGTAATAGTATTAGCAGCCCCATATACAGATTTTCAGCGGATATTAATTAAGGTAGCTGGGCTACTTATATTTACAGACTTTAAGCTGCCAATATTATACGCCTCTCCGCTACCCTAGACCGTAGTAATATCCACTCTATGCTATCTTTTAATTTACTTACTAACACTAATAGCTAGCTCTCTACCTAATTTGCTTTTTCTACTTCTACTTAAATAAAGGTAATAAACTTATCTAAATTATTACTAAGCTGATTATAATTCCAATTAGGTAGGTTTCTCTTAAGCGCCTTATAGCTAGTTATATACTAGGCGCAGCTATAGAGAGTGGCAATTTGCTTATTAAATATAATATAGCTTAAGGTTGGATTCTAAACAGTATATTAATATTTCTTCTCCGCCTAGTTATAAAACTAGTTTTTTATATATACAGTAAAGGCCTTTTATTACATCTTCCTTAGAATCCCCTCTATATGCGGCTTATAGATATTAAACTCTTTAAAAGCCTATAAAGTAGGATTATAGTTAGAGTAATAACCCTGGCCACTAGCGGATAGAGACCATTCCTTATAGTTCTCTAATATAATCTTTTATAAGCAGCCCTTTTCCTTATTTATAAGAGCATAGATATAATGGAAGAGCTCTACTCTTTTCTTAGCCTTAGTCTTTAGGCGCCACGCTGGCTTCCTTAGTAGGATATCTATAGGTAGAACTATAGATATTCCACCCAGACTAAGCTCTCGCCCTATATTAGATACGGATAGATTAGAATCTACATTGCTGCATATAAATACTCTTAAAGATATATTACTAGCAAAATCAGCAGCCCTGTTTTCTTGTAATACCTCTTATAATATCTCTTGCTTGACATAATATTTGCGGCTAAGTTAACTTAGCTAGGATTAGAAAGCTTTACCCATATAACTATAACCTTTGGCTAGCCTAGCAATATCCTTATATAGGCCTTTATACTAATCCTTAATTAGGAATATTACCACACCTATTTAACCACTACTATAAGCAGCGCGCCCAAATTATTGCCATATTATGTTAATTAACTTTATTTTAGGTATATAATACTATATAACATAATTAATATTAGGAATATTAGCGCCGTAGGTAAGTGTATTAGAGGAGACTAAAATATGGATTTTAGAGTTAGGCTTTCTAAACTCCTTATATAGTCTATCCTTATCTATAGTAGCTAATAATGCATAATAAAGCTAAACTGCTTTTCTAGCCTGCGCTTCTTAATACCTATAATATATTAACCATAAACAAATTATGTCTCTGCATTGTAATATTATGTCCTTTAAATTAAAGAAGATAATCGTCTTTAGGATTTAGTGAGGAGTTGGTGTATATTTAACCCTCTAATAGGCAGATATAGCGGATATCTAACTAGACACCCTTCTAATTAGTGTGGACAATAGATTCCCTTCTAGAGCTTCTTTATATGTATGGTCTATAATAAAGTATAAGCTCTTAAAGGACTTCTTGCTCCTTTACTTAATATATTCTCTAATAATTAATAGATCTGGCCGGTTAATTAATATCTATACTATCTTAATATTATCTTAAAAGCCCGCTAACTCTTATATAATCTTAAATGTTATATTATTAAGCGTTGTAGTATAAGCAAACTAAGGCCTCCGCCCTAATAACAACCGCATTTTCTATAGCTATATATATAAACTCTGGAATAAACCCCCCTAATTAGCTATAAGATATACCTTATTAATTACCACTAAGCTAATATATATGCGGAAAGTAGGGTAGGTAAGAATCTTATAGAACTTTTCCCTAGCTAACAGCTCTGATGATATTAAAATATAGGTATATACTCTAATGCGGATTTCCCCTAAAAGATGTTTAGATATTGTCTCCTTATATATATAAACCGGCCTTATTCTAGGAAGCTCCTTAATCTTTACCTTCTACTCTACACTAATTGTATTAAGTGGCAAGATAATAATTACTACTAAGGCCCAAAGAAGATATGGTATTGCTTATATTATTATACTCTTGCTAAATAAGGTTCTTATAATAAGTATTATATCTTTTTCCTTAAATAGCAGCTACCTAAGAACTTTAAGCTGCTCTGTACGTCTGTAATATAGATATAAAAATGTAATAGCCTTATTAATCTTACTTAGCTACTAGGCCTTACTCTTTCCGCAAAGTATAAGAAGCTAATCTTAAAGGTCCTATAGCTGTCACGCCCACTCTATTATATATCCTCTTTAAGTTTAAGTATCTGGCACCTAATATAGTAGTGGCTGTTCTAGTATCTTATTTAACCTTCTACCTCTCCTTCTAATGAGTTTTTATAGCGGCATACTATAGGTTGGCTTAAATATCTATAACTTGCTAATTGGCACGTAATAAGGTTTAAAGGGAGATTATCCAATATAACGTGGATACTATATATCTACTTAGCTATAGTAGGTGCTTTAAGGTACCTATTATAGATCTATATAGGTTTTATATATATTAGCTTATATTTAATAAAATTATATAGAGATCTATAGTCCAATAATCTTTAATAATACGTTTTTTTTTAATAAAAATAAGTGTCGGAATGTTAGTTATGTAACGTGGTTACGAGACCGTAAAGCGAGGCTAGTTAACCTGACCTTGGAGCAACCCCTTACTTCTAAACAATTAATCATCCAATAATTAACAACGTATACGTATTATACAGTGATATTCGTGCCCGTTGATTAAAGTATATATACCGACACTGATCAGTAGACGTATAGATTAGGAAATATGTAATAGCTAGCGCTTAAGGAGTAGTATTAGAAACAGTTTACTGATCGCCTAGTTCTTGTCTATTTCACTAAAGGAGAAGACTACGACTTCTACTTAAGCTTAAGAGCGTGTATTGGCCTTATAGCTAATACAGCAGATCGCTAAGAGAATAGTAGCCTTGCTAAGAACACTTTACAGGTCTAATGGCTGTAGAGAACGTATACACAAACCTTAACCTTAACTATACCCTTACCCTTGACCTTACCCTTGACCTTGACCTTAACCCTTGACCTTAACCTTAACCTTGACCTCTGTTCAAGCCTTAACCCTTGAACTCCCAGACTAAGGACACTCTATAGGCCCTAAGGCTGTAGAGAACACCCTAAACCTTAAATCTTAAACCTTAAACCTTCTTACCTTTAAACCTCTACTTAAACCTTATGGATACTCAACCCACAACTATAATGGAGTGGTATGAGAAGATATTAAAGCATAGTGATGGAATTACTGCTGCTATAGCTTCTAAAGATGAGCTAGGAGACTATATAGTAATAAAGGTCTATATATATATATAGGAGAACTTTATAGACTATATATTATGGATAGTATTTAAGGAGGAATTTGAAGGCTTTACTACTAAAGATTTTAGACGCATGCGAATTAATATAAGAGTAAAGTTACGCACTTATCTACTTAAGAGAGGAGTGTATGTGGGAAAGTATAATAGCAGATATTTAATCTTAGAAGCACTATTCAACCTCCTCTAAGAGGAAGAACCTTATAAATGGATAGATGAGGAAATTATAGAAGCTCTTAAGGCAGTCAGCCCTATAATTATAGTAGCGCTATAAGAATGGCTTAACTTGATACAAATAGCTCTAATATTGAATTAAGCTATACCCCCGTCAGTTATAGCCTCTTTAGCTCCTATAACCCCCCCCTATAGCCTACTACCTTCCTATATGGTGCCGACGCCTATAAGCTATTAACTACCTCTACTATCTTTAACGCCTGTAATCCAGCCTATAGCTATAGCTATAATACCTGGAATGTAAATACCTACCCCTATAACACCCCAACTAGCTGTTGCATCTATACCCCAGCAAACCGTACTAACCGCTACCTAATAGCAAGCCGTACCTACCTCTACCTAAGATTAACTACTTACTCTCCTTACTTAACTCCTATAGACGCAGAATTAGTAATTATTGCCTACGGTAACTGCCTCTACCCTCCCTCTAGTAACCGCTCTTACCCTACCTAGTCCCCCTTCTGCCCAGTATCTTTACCCTAGTACTGCTAATACTGACCCTGCTATGCACCTGCCTATGTATAGTAAAGAGGCAGCTACTATCGCCAAGATCTATACAAACGACCAGAAGTACGATGGAGTGAGTAATAGCTTTAACTTTAAGTTAACTATCTTCTATAATATCTGTAAGAGAGCTGGTCTACCTCCTAAAGGCTATATAACCGTACTCCTAACTATGCTAAAGGGACTTGCTTAGGATCACTACTACAATAGCAGCCTTTTAACTAGATTATTTACTGAGGCATATAACCATATGCGTCACTTCTTTGAAGGACTAGAGTACTATTGGAGAAACCTTATAGAATGGAACGCTACCAACTTCTAAGGAATTATTAACGAGAACCCTAATAAGTAAATCTATTAGAGTTTCCAACTACTCCTTAATAAGCTCTTAAAATATCGCCATGGATTATACCTAGAGTTTTATACAGACCTCTTCCTTATGAATAAGCTAGTCACCGCTTATTAAGGAGTACTAGTATGCCGTATTACTATTTCTAACCCTTCTAAAGACCTCTCCCAGTTAATTAGCAAGTTGTAATCTTCTATAGTTATATAGGAGAAGGAACACCCTTTTTAGGCCTTAATAAGACCGTCTTAAGGAACCTACTTTACGGATTATATATACTACCGTGACATCTATAACAACCGTGACCGAACCTGCTCCTATAGATAAAATACTGTCAGATCCCTAAAGGCCAAGTGCTACGTTTGCTAAAAGGAGAGCTGCCGCTTATAGAAATATATAGAGGAGGAGCGGAACCGTTCTAGAGATAAGTATAAAAGACGTTTTAACAATAATAAGGGCCGTAATAGTAACTTTAAAGAACGCTTCAGATAATACACTATCTACTATAAAGGAGACGACAATAATGAGTATAATAAGACTTTTAAAGCTCTTGTGCTAAATATAGATACTAATAAAAACACTAATAATGATAACAGCGAGGAAGAATTAGAAGACCCTAACGGCTGCTACCTTATATTATTTAGGACTTTTACTATAGACGAAGTAACCTCTATAAGCGTAGAACTAGCTAATAAGGCTTATGCTTACTTACTTATTATAATCTCTACGGAACCTACTACGGAAACTGACCCGTTTAACTATAACATAACAACCGCCGCTTTACGCTATACTTCCACGGTATTTATGGGAATTATAATTAATACTGGTGCGTTAAAGAAGTCTATAGCCGGTTATAGATAATTCTAGGCACTATAGAACGCGGACTAATTTATAAGACTTAATACCTTAACTAAAGGATAAGTTAATGTGCAGTTTGGCATTGGAATCGCTACCTCTATTAGAACTGCGGATGTCGTCACCCCTATAGGCAAGATATAGTTTTATGTTGTCTATACGGATACCCCCTTCTTGCTCTACTTAGCGGATATGGATAGACTTTAAATCTACTATAATAACCTTAGAAATGTTGTCATCACTTATATTAAAAAAGTACCAGTAGTGTAACGGTTTGGCCACCCGTTTCTCCTATAGAGCTTATTACTATAGTTATATCTGTCTGAATCCTTTAACGCGAACCCCTGCTACTTAATAGATATAGAGCTACGGTGCCTACATTGTCGATTTAGACATCCCTTAGTTGAGAAATTGCAAAAATTACTTTACTATACTGGCCATGAAACGGATAGAATGGCTATTAAGCAACTAACCAAGTTCTGCTACTACTGTTAGAAGTTTAGCAAATTACTAGGCAGATTCCGCTTCACCCTATAAGACGATGTTAATTTTAACTACAATATTATTGTTAATATTATGTATATTAGCGGATCACCCCTTTTATATATTGTTGATAAAGGAACGCGATTCTAAGCCGGTAGATAGCTACGAGATATCAGCGCCAAACATATATAGGACATTCTACGGATATACTAAATTAATATCTACCTAGGGCCACTAGACCTAATTACCCACGACGCCAAAAAGAACTTCGTTAGTAAGAAATTTAAGCAATACGCCACCATTATAGGAATTAGTATAAAGGGAGTACCAGTCAAAGCACATAACTTTATTAGAATGGTAGAGCGCTATTATAGTCTATTACGCCAAGCCTATTAGATTATTATAACTGAAATCCCTAAAATTAATAAGGAAATAGGACTCTAAATGGCGTTTAAAGCAATTAATGATTTAGCTAGCCCTAGAGGACTAGTTCCTATACTTCTAGTCTTTAAAGCCTACCCCCAAATAGTCGAATCTGATGCACTATCCCCTATAGTTATATAACGCGCTGCCGCAATCAAAAAGGCTATGGCAGAGATATAGAAGCTATGAGCTGAATAACAGATCGCTAATATGTTAAATATGCGAAACGGACCCAATACTAATACGATTCATAATCTCCCACCAAATTCGCCCGTTTTGGTCTAAAGAGAAGGAAACACTGGCCAAAGCAGCCATTAGGACAGGCCATTTACCTTACTTACTATTAAGGGTAAAATATGTACTGTTAAACTGTTTAGTGGACCTACAGCCTTCCGATCTATGGTTATAAAACCCTACCTTTAAGCAACTAAATTATAGGAGTAAATTGTTGGACTAGAATCGCCACCTAAACCTCTATTTGGGTTAGCCCTTTTTAAGACTGTCTTAGAGAGACCTGCTAAAGCTTAGCAATAACCCCTAAAATAAGGCAGAGGACGCCCTCGCAAATACCCTCTACTTATGGCTATGGCTGACATCACCATCTACCTATAGGATGACAGTTAATTTAGTACTTAATTTAGCGCCTCCTAATAGAAGGAGCTTACTAGTCTACTTAAGAAGGGAGTTTTTGAGATTGTAAGACTTACGGATATACTATAAGGCGTATAACTCTTTAATTTGCGATTTATTGACGAGATTAAGAATAAGGAAACTAATAAGGCTTTTAAGAAATCCTAACTAGTCGTGCAAGCTTATAATAACTTAGAAAAGGAACTGGTTCTTACCTAATTACTAACTATTTAATGAGTTAGCTAATAACTAATTCTCTATATCGCCGCCATAAAGCTTCTATAGGCATGACTTTACCTCTAAGATATTTCACAGGCCTATGTATAATCAACCACCACACTAAATCAAGAATTCTATGTACGACCTCCGCATAAGCTGATTAAGCAACTTGGGATTGACAAGGCCTCTATTTTAAAGATTGTAAAACCACTCTATAGAGTACCAGAAGCCGGTAACTACTGGTTTAAGATATATTACTTATATTATATCTAATAGTTACACATGGACCAGTCTATATACGACCCCTGTCTTCTATAGAGCAACGAACCCTTTGGCATTATAGGCCTACAAACTAACAATACTCTATTCCTAGCAGATAAGACCTTTACAAACGTAGAGTAAAACGAGCTGTATAAGGCCAAGTTTATGGCTAAAGAATAGGAACAACTTACCGTTGATACACCTATTAAGTTTAATAGTGGAGTCATTTAGCTACTAACTAATGGGAGCATTACGCTTACTTAGGAACAATAATGTATAAACCTTAATATGATTAGCACCAAGCTTGCTACGAGTATAGGATTAAGAGGAGCTATAAGAACCTTAACTCCAAAGGACTAGTACATCGCTTAATGCGCTAGAGGTGTATATATTGCTTTGGTTTGCTAGCTAGAAGCCTTATTTAATTTATTCTTTGCCGCCTAGGTGATTAACCCCAACAAAAAAGACGTAAAATAGTTAAATAAGCGTCTAAACTGGCAAATTGAGAACGCTAATAGAGGCCTTAAGTTTATTAAGTTAGATATCAAAACCCTACAGCTCCTAGTATTTACGGACGCGTTATTTGCTAATAACAAGAACCTCTTTTTATAGATCGGCTACGTTATCGTACTAGCTAATGCTATAAAGAAGGCTAATATTGTCTATTGGAGCTTAGTTAAGTGTAAAAGAGTTACTTAAAGTGTACTAGCTTCTAAACTCTACGGTATGGCCTATAGCTTTGACATTGGCGTTGCGATTAAATCTATAGTAGATAAGATTTTATAAATTAACCTCCTATTTGTGCTTTGCACTGATTCCAAGTCCTTATATAACTGTTTAGTATGACTTAGAACTACCTAAGAAAAGCGCCTGATGATTAATATAATGTGCCTCTGGTAAGCCTATGAACGGAGACAGATTACGGAGGTGAAATAGATTAATGGAGAGGCCAACCCTACTAACACCATGATAAAGGGAAAGCCCTACGCGGCTTTTTAATAGCTTATTAATACAAACCGAATCAACCTATAAGTTGTAGGATGGGTTAAATGAACGAACTTAGATTTAGCTTAGCGTTAGGTAACTAATTATAACAATGTGGACCCTAAATTCAACCAGCTAATTAGGATTTTTCATCCCCGGGATAGAAAATCGCTATTAGCTTGCTTACTACTAGCGCCTTGGCGGCTCTTGCGATATATTAACCTGCTACCCCTAACAATTCTTTTTGTAATTATGGACCTGTAAAAGGAGCGTGGAAGCTATTGTGTATTGATTAAATCTCTAGCTATTGCGTATATGCTGCGAATAAGTCTAGAAGTAAACTTAGCTTTGGAATGTAGATTAGCCTTCTTTTTAGAGTTGCTCTAGTGTTGGAATGTTAGTTATGTGACGTGGTCACGAGACTGTGAAGTGAGGCTAGTTAACCTGACCTTGGAGCAACCCCTTACTTCTAAATAATTAATTATTTAACAATTAATAACGCATATATATTATACAGTGATATTCGTGCCCGTTGATTAAAGTATGTATACTGATAATAAGTATAGGACCTAAAAATACCTAAGTAATAAAAATGTTATATTCTAAAAGCCTAGGTTCTAGTGCATAATTAATAAACTTTAGGAAATAATATAAAATACTAGTGTTAAGTTATTTTAATATCCGCAACCTCTGTAACGCGGATATTGTTAGAGCAGGTAATAAACGTTGGGAATGTGCCTTAGATATAATTTTGGTAGTTTTGTATAAATATAGTTAGTTAGCTTGCGGACTAATTAAAAATCCATACTAACGGAATCACGTCTGAGCCTGCTAAGGTAACTACTACAGTTACTTGCAAAAGATTGTTTACTCACTTAATCTTACAAATAGCCGGCATCGCGCCCCACCAAAATTTGTATGATATGTAATGCTTGCTATTTAAAGACCTGGCAAACGTTAGTAAACAGCCGTAAGTAGCTTAAAGTAAAGCTTAAGCCTAGCCTAGTTAGTATAATTATATAGGACCTTCTGTGGTGTTTTCTATAGCTTTTAATAGACGTAATAAGCCAGCTAAGCAGCTAGCTAAGCCGCAAACGCGCGCATTAACGCTATTAAGGCAGTAGATAGATTCAAACTATATATCCTGTGTTTCTATAATGCGCCTCCGCGTAAGCTCTTATTAATTAACTAACAGCAAAGTATAGAAACGCCTTAAAGCTCTTAAACGTTTTTGCTAGTTAATAGTTCCTTTTAATCTACACCTTAAGGTCCTTAAACGTCGCCTTAATTGGGTTATAATCTAGTAAGTACGGTGGTAAGAATATAAGTAGTATACTGTACTCCTTATATAGATCGCGGAGTCGCGCTAACTTATAAATTGACGCGTTATCTAGAATAAAAATAGATTACGGCCTAAGATATAGTGTATAATAAGGGAGCATCTAGTGCTCTAGAAATAGCTTAAAGATCTCCACCGTAATTAAGCCTTGGTAGATAAAGTAGCTTAGGTATCCGTTAACTAACAGCACTGGTAGGATACTCCACCTTTCTAACCTCTTAAATGGGTAAGAGACCTTATACTCTCTTCTAGTTGGCGCCTAGCTAAACTTCCTATTGCCTGTCCTCTTATTTAAAGCCAACTTATTAAGGAAGACTGGCTAATCTACCATCTATATTACTTATCTGCCAATCTATAATATATAAAGCGCCCAACTTCTCTCTGCCGCGCGAGCCTTAATGGCCTTCCTTAACCAGCAAGCTCTTAATAAGGTGCGGCTAATAGTAGCTACAGAGACTTAAAGATTAAACTTATTAAATAGGAAGTCTTGCATCTTATTAAAGTAGGTAGTGGGTTAGTCTTTAAGAAAGTTAAGCAGCCTCTATTACCAATAACGCGTTAGTAGAAACTCAATACTAAGCAATATTAGACTTATAAGCTCTTAATAGGCCAGAAGTAGCCTTAGTCAACCTTATACAAGACTAGCTGGCGCGTACGGCTTATCGTAGAGGTTAAGGTTTAATTGTATCTTATAAACGGTAGGACGAGACACGTTAATAGCCTCCGCAATAGCTGACACCTCCTCACCAACTTCAATTCTCACCCTAATTCGATATACAACCTCAGGTGCGAGCCTTCTACCCATTTTATGTAATAAGTAGTGGATTAAATGCGTTACATCGCACCTCTTGTAAATTTTGGTGGGGTGCGATGCCGGCTGTTCGTAAGATTAAGCGAGTAAACGATCTTTTGCAAGCGACTGTGAACGAAACTTTCGATATTCCACCTCATGCTCGTGCATTTTATAACGATGGCAGACTATTCCAGACCTACAACACCAGACGGGCAAGCCAATGGCACCTACACTCCACGTACTCCTCGCCATACTGGTCTTGCACTTACAGAATACACGGCAAATCCCTCCCCACCGCCGTCGTCGCCAAAGCCGGGAGCACAGTCAGCTGTTCCCGAGGCATTCCTACTTCCCAATGGGTACCCAGATGTATCTCCTCGGCCTTCCTTACTGCCTCCAAGCTCAGTCAAGGTTGTCTGACTGGTTCGCAGTACTTGCGACTAATTCTCACCTCCAAAGTGTACGAAGTGGTCGAGGAAACGCCACTGACGCATGCGCAAAATCTCAGCAATCGATTGGAATGCCAGGTCTTGCTAAAACGGGAGGACCTGCAGCCCGTCTTCAGTTTCAAGTTGCGGGGCGCATACAATAAGATGGCTCATTTGGATCAGAAATATCGCTGGAAGGGAGTTGTGGCATGCTCTGCGGGTATATAGACACTTGGAAGTGAGATGCGACCATTTAAGCTGATTTGGGGCAGGAAATCATGCCCAAGGAGTTGCATACTCTGCAAGGAAACTGAAAGTTCCAGCGACCATCGTTATGCCGTCCGGGACACCAGATATCAAACACAGGAATGTCTCACGGTTAGGAGGTTCTGTCGTCCTGCACGGCGCAGACTTCGACGCGGCAAAAGAGGAGGCACACCGGCTGGAGAAACTTCACGGCCTTATAAACATCCCGCCATTTGATGATCCTTATGTAATTGCAGGTCAAGGTACCATAGGTATGGAACTACTCCGGCAAACCAATCTACAAGACCTCGAAGCTGTGTTTTGCTGCGTGGGTGGTGGCGGGCTCATTGCCGGGATTGGCGTCTATATTAAACGAATAGCCCCGCATGTCAAAGTCGTTGGGGTCGAAGCTTACGATGCCAATGCCATGGTGCAGTCGCGCCAAGCGGGACACCGTGTTGTTCTTAAAGATGTAGGTCTCTTTGCGGACGGAGCTGCTGTGAAGACGGTAGGTGAAGAAACGTTCCGCTTGTGTCAGGAGGTTGTGGACGAAGTTATCCAAGTCACTACAGACGAAACCTGTGCTGCCATCAAAGATGTCTTCGAAGACACCCGCTCGATCGTCGAACCAGCTGGGGCTCTCGCCCTCGCCGGTCTCAAAAAGTACGTTGCGCACAATCCCTCGCCCAACAAGAACCGTGGTCTCGTTGCTATAGCCTCAGGAGCAAACATGAACTTTGATCGCCTACGCTTCGTTGCTGAGCGCGCTGCATTGGGTGAGAAGAAAGAAGCACTGCTTTCCGTTACTATACCAGAACGACCCGGCGCATTTGCTGCGCTCGTTAGGGTCATCTACCCGATGGCCGTGACCGAGTTCTCATATCGATACGCATCCCCCGGGGCGGCGAACATCTTAGTAGGTGTCTCACTCAACGCTGCTAGCCGGACGCGCGATCTCTCCGACCTACTCTCCCGGCTCGCTGCTGATGGCATGGCGGGAACTGATCTCTCGGGCGACGAGCTTGCCAAGTCACATATCAGATACCTTGTTGGAGGTCGTAGCACCATGGCCGGTGAAAGGCTCTATATGTTTGAGTTTCCAGAGCGTCAGGGTGCGCTTTTCAATTTCCTTACAACGCTACAGCCGGGTATGAATATTAGCCTTTTCCACTACAGAAATTACGGCGGTGATGTAGGAAAGGTATTAGCCGGGATACAATGCCCCAAAGGCGAGGAAGAGGGTTTAGAGAAATTTCTGAGGGAGATTAGATATCCTTTCTCCGAGGAGACCAATAACCCGGTCTATAAAATGTTCATGAGGGACTGAACTTTATGTGGTGGTTTCATAGAATATGGAGCTGTTGTAAGAGAAAATTTAATTTACAGGGAGTTATGATGGATTGAATTGCTGGGTTGGCTTAACTCAGTATGTCCAACAGTCAGCGGACGGCGAGCTTTGAGGCCTTATAGCTGAGTGACTGCAGCCAAGTGGATCGCTCGCTGTCCGCTGTGTCAAAATCAGGTACGCTGACTGTCACGCTGTCAGCTCGCTGTCCGAATTAGGCAATTTGTATAAAGTTCGCGGTGTTTTATTGCGGATTTTTGGCAGCACCTCTCTATATATAAATATTAACGTTGCCTGATTAAAAATTCACCTTAATTCATCTAATAGTGTCTAAATATATTCAAAATTATCTTCCGCAGATATTAAAGTTGGTAGTAATATTAGTGGTAAGAAAGAAAAGTAGCGGTAAGGGCTCCGGAGGCTCTATTTTTATATTAGATTTAATTAAATATAAAGCTCTATTGAATGTATCTTACTAAGCTGGCTTATAGCCAGTAAGATTAATATTTAAGCTCGTTAGCTAAGGTATAGTTAAAGCTCCATTGGAGTTAATATAGTTAATGTTAGGGCGCAAAGAGGCTTCGGGGAAGATTCGAGGGAACAATATAAATTCTATCTAAATCTGAGGGTATATAGCTCTTGCAGAGAACAAGACGTTGCGTAAAGAGGAGAAAGGAACATAGGAAGCTTGTAACTAAATATTTAAGGGCCTTAGCAGTAGACGTGTGGGTATAAGCGCACGCGGGTTTTAATAGATTTCAACCAAATTATATTATATTAGTGGAATTTAATGGAATTTAATTAAGTTAGCAGAATTTGGTAGAATTTAATTAAAGCGTTAGAATTTATCTATTAAGTATTTTACTAAGACATTTGTTACGGCACTGTTACAGACCCTAGTCAGGGGCTCCTCGCTTAGAGCCTTGGCCTATATATATAGACGTGTTCTTTCCTCAACCTTCTTCCAGTCCTCGTCTTGGAATTCTCGTTCACTGGCTACCAATAGATTCTTATTCTATTAACTAAGCCTTTACATCATTCCTACTATAACTAGGCTAGTCCCGTTATAGTACCCCCCCTCCCTAGCTAAAGGTCTAAAACAATTTAATTTAGTTAAGAATTTATAACTTATTGCCTTATAACGTATTCCACTATCGAGTGAGCTAACCCATTAAGCGAGCTACCTTAAAACCCCACCAAAAACTAGAAAATCCATACCTTAATATCTTAACAACCATTTAATAATAAATTCTAATAATTTAGATTTAGACTTTTATATATACTCTATAGCATCTATTAAAGTTGCATTATAAATAGTTTAGTGGTTTTTAAGATATAGTAATTTGGCCTTATTTTAGCTACCAAAATTTAATATCTTAAAAACTACTAAACTATTTATAATGTAACTTTAATATAAGCTATAGAGTATATATAAAAGTCTAAGTCTAAATTATTAGAATTTATTATTAAGTGGTTGTTAAGATATTAAGGTATGGATTTTCTAGTTTTTGGTAGGGTTTTAAGGTGGCTCGCTTTAATAGGTTAGCTCACTCGATAGTGGAATACGTTAAGTGTTATTGTCGGGAATAAGGCAAGCGGTCGTCACGTGTTGCCGCGGCACTAGCGTGGCGAGGAGTCTTAAGCTTCTCGCCCTCCCTTATTCCAATAAATATAAGTATATTAATTAACATCACTGTAACCTACTCGAGTAGTCGTTATTAGTGAGTCACCCTGTGTGACCAATAGTTATAATATAGTTTAAGTATTTTTTAATTTTAAGTTTCTTGCTATTATATTTTATGTCTTTATATTAAGTGGCAGTTATTTACCTTTATATTATATCTATTTAGCTAAAGTAGGTTATAAAGGATAGTCCTTATAAAACCCTTTTACTAAGGAAGGCGCGTCGGCTTTAATCTAGTTATAGGTTTCCTAGGTTTATATTTTATATCCTTTTTACTTAATAAGAAGTTTAAATTATTTAAATTTCCATGCTTCCAGAGGTCACGCCTACTATATACAGCAGTTGTCCGGCTAACTATGACATATAGATCTAGTGTTTGGGCTATTAGAGAAACTAAGAAGGGCCCCCCTAAATTACTCCTTAAACTACTCCAAAAGGTCCAAACAGCCTGCCTCCGGAGTATAACAGGCGGGTATAAGCAAACGGCCACAGCACTACTTAAGAAGGAAGCCAATATTCCCCCCTTATAACTATATATTGAAGCCGCTGCAATGCAAAGGGCGCAAAGTGAACGCAACTCTAATGTTATAAAGTATATTAAGACACGCCTAAATAAACTATAGAGGGACCTTAGGGCGCCTTATAGGAGAACAAACCAACAACCCTAAAGCAGGGAAGAGATATTGGAGAAATAGGTAAAGAAAGTAGAAGAAAAATAGTGCTGCGTTAGGGCCCAGGCCCATATAGAGAAGGAAGAAAGACGCGTAAGAGGCCAGCAAAGATAACAGTAAGAAAGAGAAAGGAGCTAAAGTAGAGTATAAAAAAACGCTAGGAAACCATCTTCCGCAATATAATACTGGTTAGACCAACGCTAGAGAGGCGCATAGAAGTTAAAGGTATAGAGGCTAACTTAGGCAAGAGAAACCCAAGCCATGGCATAGTTAACGCTATAGGGGGTAAACACTTAAGAGCTCTAAGAAGGCCTAACAAAGGTAGAAAATATAATAGTAATACTCTTAAGAACAGGGATAATAGGACTAAAAGATTGGCTCTACTAGGTAGGTATCCTAGTAGGCAGCCTAAGATGTAAATATAGCTGGCTAAGACAGACACTAAAATATATAATACTATTATGCCCCCTACGCACCAACTAAGAAGCTATGCTCCTAGTAGCTGGCATAGAGAACTATAACACACTACTCTTAATATAAAAAGGTCTTAAGGTGGTTACCCAGTGGCTTATTAGCTAAAATGTGCTAGACTAGTTTCGGGTTACAAAGGAAATAGTAATAGAAGGTAAAGGGGCGAGCAATAGGCGCCCCCTAATAACTCTACAGTAGTAGAGCAAAGTTTGCGATACTAGCGCGTCCGTAGGCTTATTACGGCAGCAGTGGTTCCCAAGGAGGTCAAAAAGTAAGGTAGTAGAGCACTATAGGTGACTTATAGGCGCCTTGTAGGCGAGTCCCAAAAGGTAGAGAGACGGATCATGGGGTTTTCTTAAAAGAGTTTTCTCCCTATATGTATATAAGGAGTAGTCCGCGTGGGCCTAATAGGGATCCAAATCGGACGTTAAGCAATAAATAATAATAAATTATTTAGATTATGTTTTCTATTATATATTATTAATTAAATTAATAAAGTAAGAACTGTTACTATTGTTAATAATTATAGGAGGTAGTAGTGGCACTTTATAAGTTATAAGATTATCTTTTAAAGGTTATAATAAGCTTATATAAAATATTAGGTGTATTTTTATTTTAGTTAGCAGTTTAAGCTTATAGGCGTATAGGCTTGGTTTCTTTTTAATTTAGTATAGGCCTATAAACTTCCAATTAAGTTTCTTTAAGGGCCGTTAAGTCTATAGGTTTTATATATTTAGGTAAACTATATTACCTTCCTTAAAGTCCTATATAGGAGCTTATTCTTTATTTATATACCATTCCTATACTATTTAAGTATATATTAATTTACTTTATAATAGTTCCATTAACTACTTTATTTAATTAGTAAAGTTGGCCGTCGAAATCAGACTCTGCACCTATATATGGTGATGGCTACGAACCTAGTCTTTGAAGTTCAGATCCAGAGTCAACGCAGAGACGTTATACAGCGTGCAGACAGGACCTGGTGGTGGTTGTAGGCATTAAGGGCGGTGGTAAAAAAATTTCAGATGGTGAGATCTTAAAAACCACTACTATTGGCCCTCTATAGTACGATAATTACTACACTATTCTATCCAGGGCACCTATACAATCCAACATAGATAAGTAGTTTTCGATAACATCCCTAAAAACCCCAATAGAAAGCATTAATAACCTTATATTAATGAACAGACAAGCGCGAATAAACAAATAAGCAAATATACGGCCCCTCCTAACCCCTAGGGCGATCGCCCACAGGGCATGCGGTCACTTACTATACTACTATAATACTACTAAAAGGCAGCTGGATAACCCTATACGGTTTTCCTTATCTCCTCTTAATGGAGTGGTGCCCTTAAAGAGGGCCTAGTGACTAGGGCCTAGGCATAAAAGATACCTAAATACACACACATACACACATCCCACTTTTGTCTTTTAGTATTAGGATGGTAGAACGGATGAATCCCCCTTACGCCTTTAATAGGCCTTAGGGGGGGTGAGGTAAGGCGTATATAGCAATGGTTAATAAAAGATAGCATATAGGGGGTGGTTAAGATACGGGATATAACTATATACAGCAATTAATCGGCAAGGCCTAGCTAGGACGTAGTGAACCCTAGCTCTAGATAAGCTAGAGAAGGAAGCAGTAGTTCCTAAGGAGTTTAAAACATTTAAGAAGGAGGACATAGCTGTAGGCCCGTAGGGCCGCTGCTATGTGCAGGCATGGCAAACGGGTTTTTTTATCCTACTAAGGTGGCTTATAGGGTTTTTCCTTCCCCCCTAGTAGCAAGGGTTTTTTCCCATTAATATTACTTTTCCCTTATATATGGAGTAGTCTACGTGGGCCTAGATAGGATCCGTATTAGACATTAATTAAAGAATCTACTACTAATTAGTAAAGTTAAAGAACCTATACCTAAGCTTGGACTAAAGGAGCTTTTGCTATACCCGCCCCAAAAGACCAAAACCAACTAAAAGATCCCTAAAAAATACCTAGAGAATCCCCCTAAGATGCATGCATTGCAGGGGAGGCATATATTAAATAATAGTAGTTTACACTCACGCGCAACTGCCGGAACTACGCCTAGCAATAGCCCTCCATAATAAAGATAGGCGAATACCATACTATAAAGTGGAAATATCTCTATTAAGAAGGCATCTAATAAAATATAAAGCCTATTAGACGCGTCTAGTATCCAGAATTATAGGGGAGTAACTATTAGCTATAATAAACTAACATAGCTAGTAGAATAGCTCCGCTAGTCTAGTAAACCTTAGGCGCCCCTTTAGTAAACCCTTAATTAAATCCTCTAATAGCTAAATAAAAATAAAAATAAATAAAAACCCCCCCTTACTGGCGAACTGCACCTAGGCTGCCGTAGCTGCGCTTTTATAGTATAGGGAACCTATCTCCCTTAAGACAATAACTAGGTATATAATTATAATATAACTAAATATAGAAAAAGCAGAAGGGCTTAAGAGATAGTTAGAAATAGAAGTTCTTATAGAAATCTATAAAGAGGTTTATAATGCTGTTATAGTCCAATACCTTAGGAGTAGAGATATTAGAGTTACCTTAAAGGATTAATAGTTAAAGGAATAAGCTATAAGGGTAGGGGATAGTCTAGGAGAATATATTGGCATAAAAGTACTCTATAAGGATTACCTAGTTAAAGTCCTAGTGGTTCCTATAAGCCTTAGGGTAGAAAAGGGACGCTAGGCGAATAATATAGCAATTATATAGGAGATAGTAAGATAAACAGAACGCCTTATACTACTAGGACTTAAAATTACCTAAATCTAATAGCTTTAATAGGAAAATATAAACTAAGTAAATAATAAAAATAATTAAAGAATATAAGGGTTGCCAGAGACTTACTAGGGGGACACTAGTTAAACATATAGCTCCCTTATTATTAGCATACTTATACTAGGAATGTAAAAACTCCTTATCTAAAAAGGAATAATTATAAATGGCCTTATATATAATATAAGGCTCTATAATCACAGACTACGCCTAAAATAATACTATTACTGCGCATAATAGGGATACACCCAATTTATATACGCAGTATAGGTGTGCTGCGGCCACTATACAGGCCTTTATAATATAAAATATTATACAAATTAAGACTAAATAAAATGTATAAACTGCTACTAAAGTATATATAAGGTATAGGAGAGAGAAGACTATATTAAATATAGGAGATGGAAGGTAAGGGCTTAATAGCTATAGGAATAACTATATGCTAGGTTATATAAATGGAAATAATAGGTAATAAGCTAGGGGGACGCAGGTACCTTTTTAGCGTTTCCTACCTTTAATACTAGGGGGCTAGGCTCGCTATTCTAAGCCTTAACGGGCTAAAAGTAATACTATATAATATTACTAGACTAAATAGGGATATAAGGGTTATAGGGGACATAAGGGAGAGGACGCCCTATAGGAAGACCCCTATAGACAGCTATAGCAAGCTTAAAACTAGGATAATTAAGAATTAGACTTAACGCGGTAAATATAATATTTACAGCCAACCTATAAAGGGTATATAGCTAATTAGTAAGATTAGGGGAAGAACTAGAGATAATAATAGATTTAGATATAGAAGCGCTAATAGAAATATAAGATATAGAAATAAAAAGCTCTATATAAAATAAGTAGTAACTAGGATATAAATATAAGAGATAGAAGTTCTAAAAATTCTAGAGAAAGTGGAAATAGAAGAAGTAAGGAATAAAGGAGAGATAAAGAACCCTTACTAGGGGTCCGCTACCTATCTATTATATAATATAACTGCAGTAATATAAACCACTATCTTATAAGGCCCCTATTAAATAGTCTAGACCTAGAGAAATACTATATCCTTGCTATATAAGAACTATATTATAATACCTATATATAATTAATATACTGCCCCTAAGGATTTTAGCTCCTATATAAACTAAAAGCAGCTATATACGTATGCTTTATAATTAGCAAGGCTATTAGCCTATTCTTATAGTTATAGTAGGTAGTTAACCTAGATATTACAGTTATAATAATCCAGATATATAGGGGTCCGGTATAAGTTATTAATATATATAACCTTAGGGTTAAAGGGGTCCTATAAACAGAGAATATTATATTAGTAATAAGCTTACTAAAAACTAAAGGCATAGAGTCTATTCTATTAGGAGATATAAACCTCCACTACCTATAGTGGGGGGTATCTATATTGCTGCTAAATAATAGATAGAGTGCCTATTAAGAGTTATAGACATCTAGGGCCTTAAACTGGCTACCCCCCTAGGAGCAATTAGTAATAAGGTACCGCCAGAAGTACAATTAACCTTATATTTATAGATAAAGGCCTATACTAGAGACTTAAAAGGTGCAACCCTAAAGAAGAATAGGCATTCGCCTTAGACTATATCCCTATCTAGATATAGCCAGACCTAGATACTAAGGCGCAACTAAATAGTAAAAGATACGCAATAAGGAAGCTTAAGACAGATAGCTTCCTTAGTATAGTTAAATAATAACTTTAAGACCTAGAAGAAATTTACCTAATACTAAATAAGCGAGGCTTATTAGCTACCCTTAAGGAAATTAACTAAAGACTAGAAAGGATCTAGGCAGCAATTAAAAATAGGCTAGAAGAGTATTGCCTAGTCTTAAAACTGGGCCCCTATATATAATATATATGGTCCGCATAATATGCGGTTCTTATTACTAGCCAATAATAAGCAAAAAGGAAATATATAAGTAGCTATAACCCTAAAGATAAGAAATAATATAAAGATATAAGAAACTAGTTAAAGAATACTCTAATAAAAGAAGTAAGAAATAACTGGAGACGGTTTATAAATAAGTATACTTTTAACTTAAGCCTCCTCTATAATAAGGGCCTTTAGGCCATAGCAAAATAGGTAAAGAAAAAGGTAGGGCGCCTAGTAGAAGACCTATACCTACTACCCCTATAAAGAGTAGGGGAGTTATAGGCCACTAATAACAACAATAAGAAGGCAAAGATCCTTATAAAAAGGTTCTTCCCCTAACTGGCTCTAGCAGACCTTAGTAATATTATAGGTAAAATACTGGCAACTTGCATATGGGTTAACAGCGATATAATAATAGAGGAAATAGCCAGAACTATTAGCCGCCTTTTAAATAATATAGCACTAGGACTAGATGGGATACTAAATAAGGCCTTAAAGACCTATAAACTACTTATAGTACCTTAGCTGGCCGTCGAAATCGGACTCTACACCTATATGTGGTGATGGCTACGAACCTAGTCTTTGAAGTTTAGATCCAGAGCCAACGCAGAGACGTTGTACAGCGTGCGGACAGGACCTGGTGGTGGTTATAGGCGTTAAGGGCGGTGGTGAAAAATTTTCGGATAGTGAGATCTTGAAAACCACTACTATTAGCCCTCTATAATATGACGACTACTACACTGTTCTATCTAGGGCACCTATACGATCCAACATGGATAAGTAGTTTTCGATAATATCTCCAAAAAACCCTAATGGAAAGCATTAATGACCTTATATTAATGAACAGATAAGCGCGAACGAACGAATAAACGAGTAAATATACGGCCCCTCCTAACCCCTAGGGCGGTCGCCCGCGGAGCATGCGGTTACTCGCTATACTACTGTAATACTACTAAAAGGCAGCTGGATAACCCTATACGGTTTTCCTTGTCTCCTCTTAACGGAGTGGTGCCCTTAGAGAGGGCCTAGTGACTAGGGCCTAGGCACAAAAGATACCTAGATACACACATATATATCCTACTTTCGTCTTTTAGTATTAGGATGGTAGAACGGATAAATCCCCCTTACGCCTTCGATAGGCCTTAGGGGGGGGGAGGCAAGGCGTATATGGCAATAGTAATGGTTAATAAGAGATAGTATATAGGGGGTGGTTAAGATACGGGACACAACTATAAGCATATAGCAGTTGATTGGCAAGGCCTAGCTAGGACGTAGTAAACCCTAGCTTTGGATAAGCTAGAGAAGGAAGTAGTAGTTCTTAAGAAGTTTAAAACATCTAAGGAGGAGGGCGTAGCTGTAGGCCCGTAGGGCCGCTGCTACGTGCAGGTATGGCAATTTAGGGTTTTTCATCCTACTGAGGTGGCTTATAGGGTTTTTCCTCCCCTAATATATTAGGGGTTTTCTTTCTGTAAATTTACAAGTTTCCCCTGTGTACGGAGTAGTCTGCGTAGGCCGCATAGGATCCGTATCAGACGTTAAGCAATGAATGAATAATAATAGTACCTTAGCTTACAGATATAGCTAGAGTATACTTTACTATAGGCTACTACCCATAACTTAGAAGGTCTATAATAATAGTTATCTTATAAAAAGAAGGTAAAGTAGACTACTTAATCCTAGGAAGCTATCGCCCTATTGCCTTAAAAAACACCCTTAGTAAGATCTTAGAAAGGGTAATAGCGGACTATATAGCAGATATGGCTAAGGAACACGCCTTACTACTATAAAGTTAAATAGGGGCAAGAAAGAACCACTTAATACTACTAGCACTTACGTTACTTGCTACCACCATTAAATCTACATAGGTGATGTAAAGGGACTTTATAGTATTAATGCTTAGCCTAGATATTAGTAGTGCCTATAATAACGTACCCTATAAGCGCCTTCTATATATCCTTAGGGCAAAGGGCTTCCTAGAATAGATTATATAATTTATTTAAGGGTTTATAGGCCAGAAAGAAATATTGCTAGTCTTTAGCAGATACTAGAGCCCCCCTATTACAGTTATAACAGAAATACTATAAGGATTACCCCTCTTGCCTATACTCTTCCTTTTCTTTATAAGCAACCTACTTAAGTCCTTTAAGGAAGGGGCGACCTAGGGAATAGGCTTTATTAATAATATAAACCTAATTATATATAGGTTAATAGCTGTAGAGAACTATAGAACACTAGAGAAAGTCTATAACACCTATATAGAATAGGTAAGATAATACAGAGTCTAATTCTTACTAGAGAAATACCAGCTAATCTATTTTATAAGAAAATGTAACTAACTTATAGATCTCTAGCATATAATCCATATTTAAGGCTTTAGGGGCTAACTAGTTTAAGGCCTAAGGGTATTAGGAGTATAGGTAGACAGTAAGCTCTAGTAGAGCGTATATATGTTATAAGCGGCCTATAAGGGCTAAGCGCAGTATATTATATTGTCCAGAATTATTAATTCTATATAGGGTTTATACTTCTAGGGATTACGCCTACTATATATAGCAGTTGTCTAGCTGACCATAACATATAGATCCAGTATTTGGGCTATAGGAGAAACCAAAAAAGGCCCCTCTAAATTACTCCTTAAACTACTCTAAAAGGTCTAAATAGCCTACCTCTAGAGTATAACAGGTGGGTATAAGCGAATAGCTATAGTACTGCTTAAGAAGGAAGCTAATATCTCTCCCCTATAATTATATATTAAAGCCGCTATAAGATAAATGGTGTAAAAGGAGCGCAACTTTAGTGTTATAAAGTATATTAAGTTATGCTTAAATAAACTATAGAGGGACCCTAGGGTGCCCTATAGGAGAGCTAACTAACAACCCCAAAGTAGGGAAGATATATTAGAGAAATAGGTAAAAAAAAGCAGAAGAAGAATGGTACTGTATTAGGGCCTAGGCCTATATAGAGAAGGAAGGGAGACGCATAAGAAACTAGTAAAGATAATAGTAAGAGAGAGAAAGGAGCTAAAGTAGAGTATAAAAGAGTACTAGGAAACTATCTACCGCAATATAATACTGGTTAGACTAATACTGGAGATTTATATAGGAGTTAAAGGTACAGAGGCTGTCTTAGGTAAGAGGAACCTAGGCCGCAGCATGGTTAATACTATAGGGGGTAAATACCTAAGGGCTCCAAGAAGGCCTAACAAAGGCAGAAAATATAATAGTAACACTCTTAAAAATAGGAATAATAGGACTAAAAGATTGGCTCTACTAAGTAGGTATCCTAGTAGGCAGCCTAAGATATAAATATGGCTGGCTAAGATAGACACCAAAATATATAATACTGTTATGCCCCTTATATACTAACTAAGAAGCAATACTCTTAGTAACTGGCATAGAGAACTATAATATACTACTCTTAATATAAAAAGGTCTTAAGGCGGTTACCTAGTAGTGTAACGGAACCTTATAGGAAATACTACGGTGGGCTCGTTAATGGGCTAGGTGTGTAGATATTTAAACGAAGTTAATAATATAATAGTAACAAATAATAACTAGTGGAGTGGTTGCCTAACAGATTAACTCTAATTATATTCTAAGATTTACTATAAAGAAAGGAACTATCTAGGTAGGGACTATGGTCCTTTAAATATACATCCATACTCCTAAGAAACTCTCTTTATACATAAAGTACGTGTTATACATATTATACATATGTTCCGTTCGTACACCGCGTACTCTGCGTATAATATTATATAACTCGCTTACTATTCCTTATTATATAGTTCTACCGGTTCTATTTTAGACCGTGCTTTAATTAACTAACTAGCTTCTTCTAACTGCTCTCCAAGTAGTTGTAATATTATACTTAAAGCGTCTGTAATACTATCTCCCTTCTCTTTATCTTCGTCCTTAAAGATTCTAAATATCTCCAAGTTATCCACTAGAGGTGTAATGTCCGTTTAATTAATTTGGTTAATATTATTACTTATTATACCTAAAGCTCCTTCTTCTTTGTAGGCATAACGCCGCGCTTGGACTATTGCTGCGATACTGTCTTTTAGTAAAATAATGCTATCTCCATATTCTTGTTATGCGAAAGAGGGGTTAGTTTATATTGCGTTAGTAAGTCCTTTATCTTGGCAACCCTCTTCCTACTTAGAGTGTATTAAAGCGAATGTTTAATTATCCTATGACGTTTGCTCAGTTTCTAATACTAAGTATGCGCGCCCTATTACTCTTAACAGTCTTTATGTTCCTTAAGTAATTTATCTTAGGGTCTTGTGTTTAATTTACCACTGTAAAACTTAATAGTGAGCTAACTTAGGCTCTGGCTGATTTAGAACGGTCTTATAATGCGGAGTAAAAGGCCCTTAAAGCCCGTATAGCTACGTCTACTTAACTTCTTTGTTTTAAGAAGGTTTGTAAGAAGGTACATTCTAAGGAGTAGAAACTTATAGAATAAGGCCTTTAGGAACTTGGTAATAAAAGAACGGAAGTTCTTCCTATAGCGAGGGAAATAACTCTAAATACCTTAGCAGGTGCTCCTCTTAAGTCCCCCTTAGGTAGTTTGTTCTTTGGCGACTTTTCCTTATTAATACTACCTAACCCGTTCTCTTCTAATACTCTATACCTTTTCTATAGCGTTCTTTAAACTATTTAGTGGCTCCTAGGTAGTCTTATTGTAGCTTACCTACTTTACTTTATTGTCGGAATATATGGATAGAGGTTACGCGGTATTCGTGTATCTAATTAGTCATTATAAGGATGACTAATCAGATACACGAATACCGCGTAACCTCTGTCTATATATTCCGACATTTATACTATGTTTTATTATTAATGTCCTTATAACTAACAATCTTTAAAACTTTCTATTCGTCCTCTTTTTAACTTCTATATATGTCTGCCTTGTAGACTAGTAGCTTAACATTTCTATATGCTAGCTCTAGTATTGCAATATACTATATAGGATAGATTTTTATTTTCTCTAGTAAGTTAAGTCTATATATAACTTCTAAGATTTTTGTTTTAACTGTAAACGGTCCTAGTCTGATATAGTCTAACTTTTTACTTAGTCGTCAACTCTTAAAAATTTTGTATAGTAGCTATACTTTATCCCCCTCCTTAAGATCTGGTCCCTTAAATCTCTTAGCGTTATAGTACCTTTTTATCCTTTCTTATACTAGTTTTGCTGTGCTTTTAAAGTAATTATAGAGATTTATTAACGTCTCTATTCTTTTTTTAGCTGTGCTACTTGTTTTCTTTACTTATTATAGCAATAATAACGTTCTTAGTTTATACCCATAATTTGCCTTAAAAGGTAACATGCCTATCCCTTCTTGTAGTGTTATATTGTATGCAAACTGTATAACTGGTAATAACGATACCTAATTATTTTGTACATGATTAATATAATGCCTTAGATACTGTTCTAGTGTTTAGTTTAGTCTCTCTGTTTATCCACCTACTTATGGGTAATATGCGGTTAATGTTACTGCTTAAACCCCTTATTCTGCTAAGAATACTTCCTAGAATGCTGCTATAAATCTTAGATCTCTGTCTAATATAACCTTACTTGGTGCTCTATGTCTTGCGAATACTTCTTTAATGTAGACCCTGGATATATCTTCTACGGATATTTCTTCTATATACGCTATAAAGTAACCCCACTTGGTTAGCTTGTTTACTATTACTAAAATCGCGTTATAATCTTATCTAATAATAGGATCTCTTGATTTTGGTAACTTAATAATAAAGTCCTATAATATAACCTCCTATAGTCTTTCTGGTGTTTTAATAGGTTATAGCCCTCTATACGGCTTATACCTTATTAGCTTGTTTCTCTAGCAATCTAGATATTTCTTTATAACTTATCTCGCTAGTCCCTAAATTCCTTAAATAATATACTCCTTTTAAAGTCTTAACACTAAGCCTATTACTCTGTTATGTCCTTATATTATTCCCTTATGGAATTCCTTAACAAACTCTTTTACTACTAACTATAGCACGTATATAGCCTCTTAGTTTTTGTACTGCTCTAAGTCTAGATCCTCTGCCTATACCTCTTAGATCTTTTATAACCATTTACTCTTTAGTAACTTATAGGTCTAACTTTCTTCTCTAGTTACTGCAATTTTAGGGTAATTGTACCTAATTATTCCATCTTTATTTTTGCGTAGCATTACTCCTAACGGCTTGTCTTTGTTTTGCAACTCTGCCCTTCTACTAAGTATATCTACTCTTGCGTTTTTAGTGCCTTTAATATACTAAATTTCAAAATAATATTCTGTAAGCATCTCTGCCTATAAGGGCGCGAAGAGGCTTTGGGAAAGATTTGAAGGAATAATATAAATTCTATCTAAATCTAAGGGTATATAGCTCTTGCTAGGAACAAGACGTTGCGTAAAGAAGAGAAAGGAATAATGAGAGAATCTTATAATTAAACAGTTTAGGGGTCTTGGTCGATGCGTGCACATATACACACGCGGATGGACTTCGGTAGTATTTAATTAATCTAGCAGAACTTAGCAGAAGTCAATTAAGCTAGTAGAATTTGGTAGAATTCGGTTAAAGCTTTAAGTTCTATCTGTTAAGTGTTTTACTAAGATATTCCTACTGTAACTAGGCTAGTCCCGTTATAGTACCCCCCCTTTAGCCGAAGGTCTAAAATAATACAATTTTATTATATCGTATTTTATGTTAGGTGGTGGTGTAGAGTTTTACTAGTTCTAATTATTAAATAGACCAATTAGGATTTTCTATCCCCGGGATAGAAAATCACTATTAGTTTAGTAAAGGCGGTGAGCCGAACTGATATCTTTATAGTAGGTCTTAGTAAGGCAAATCTAACTAATTAAATAACTTTAACCGCCGGTTAAAGTTCCTTAACATCTTGCGCGTCATATAACCGTGTTATAAGCGTTATGGTATTCTTTAAGCTCTTTTTAATTTTAAGTTTCCTGCTATTATGTTTTGTGTATTTGTGTTAGGTGGCAGTTATTTGCCTTTATATCGTGTCTATCCAGCTAGAGTAGGCCGCGAAGGATAGTCCTTATGGAATTCTTTTACTAGGGAAGGCGCATCGGTCTTAACTTGCTTATAGAGCTCTTAGGTTCGTGTTTCATATCCTTCCCACTTAATAAGAAGTTTAAATCGTTTAGATCGTGTTTTCCATCATATATCGTTAATTAAGTTAATAAAGTAAGAACCGTTACCATTGTTAACAATTATAGGAGGTGGCAGCGGCACTTCGCGAGTTATAGGTTCGTCTTTTAAGGGTTATAGCAAGCTTATATAAAACGTTAGATATATTTTTATCTTAGTTAGCAGTTCAAGCTTATAAGCATATAGGCTTAATTTCTTCTTAATTTGGTATGGGCCCGTAAACTTCCAATTAAGTTTCTTTAAGGGCCGTTAAGTCTTTAGGTTTTGTATATTTAGGTAAACCATATCACCTTCCTTAAAGTCCTATATAGGGGCTCGTCCTTTATTTGCATGCTATTCCTATACCGTTTAAGCGTACGTTAATTTACTTTGTAATAGTTCCGTTAACTACTTTATTTAATTAGCGAAGTTATATATATTAATTAACTAAATCCGTTTAATTATGGGTCCTATTGTGTTGATTTTAGGTTATGGTTTAAATCCAAGTTAGGGGTCTTGTCCGTAGGTCGCGTAGAACGGCGTTATACCTATTAATATATTTATCGTATTATTCGCAGTAAACTTAGCCAAAGGCAGCCATTTTTCCCAGTTATCTTGTAGGTAGGAGTAGTACATTTATAGGTATTATTCTATAATCGCGTTCGCAATTTCGGTTTAACTATCTATCTCTAAATAAAATGCAGTTGAGAGTTGTATTCGAATACTTAATTATTTATATAGAGCTTACTAGAAGTCTGAAACGAACTAGCTTTTACTATTAAATATTATCGAATTAGGAAGTCCATGTAGCTTAAAGATGTACTTAACAAAACATTTAGCTACTAATATTATATTAATTGAGTCCATAGGAATTATATATCGCATTTTTATAAGATAGTTAACAACTACCATAACATTTATAAACTTGTTACTGTTAGGCAAGTTAACTATAAAGTTAATTAAGATATCTCGCCATCTTTGTATTAGAATTGGCAACGGTTAAAGTGCTCCTTACTTCTTTACGTAAGAGGTCTTCCCACGCACGCACGTTCTATAGGCTCAAACGTATTTTCGTATATAGTCGTGCATCATAGGCTAGTAGTATGCTTATTAAATAATCTTATAAGTTTTCACACGGCCAGGATGTCCTACTATAGGGGAATTATGTATAAATTTAAGTATCTTAAATTATAAGGGTTTAGAATTCGGAATTACCATCTTCTATTAATAGTATAGTCAATTGTTACGAATTTCGCATTTAGCAAGTGTGATATCTTTATACTATCGTTTTCCTATTTAAATTGCTTTTATTACATCTGCTATCTATGCGTTGTTTTTATATTTATATTCTATTAGCTTATTAATTTCTATTTCCTATTTATTGATTTCTAATTCGTTTCTATTAAGTTCTATATTTAGGAACATAGGACGTAGTTTCTTAAAGCATTTAGGGGGCAATAAGATCTATAATTAATTTGTAATCCATTTATCTAAGGCGTTTATAGGTAAATCTTATAATTATTATGTCAATATATTAGGCTTCTAATTGAGTTTGCCTGGTTAGTACATAATCTTAAAGTCAAATTATAAGAGGTATTCGGCCCAATAAATTTGGCGCTGCGTTAACTGCTTTATAGTTATAAAGTACTGCAGGTTTTTATGGTCTGTTAATACGCGTATTGGAAATAATAATCCTTTAAGTTCTAGACGCCATTGTTTAAAGTATCTAATAATTGTAAGTAGTTCCTTATCGTATATCTTGTAGTTTAATTTGGCAGGGGCAAGCTTTTAAAAGAGAAAGGCTACTGGACGTAGCTTACTGTCCTTATTATATTGCGATAACACTCCCCCTAGGGCATAATTAGACGAGTCTGTTTTAACAATATATTCAAGGTTAGGGTTAAAGTGGGCAAGAATTAGAGTAGTTATAAAGTGTTATTTTAAGTTATTAAAAGCTTATTTATATCTGGCAGTCTATTTAAATTTTATGTTCTTTTTTGTTAGGTTTACTAATAGTTAGGCAATTTTTAAGAACTAGTTAATAAATTGGCGGTAGAAATTTGTAAATCCTAGGAATCCTTAAATGTCTTATATATTACTAGGGCTTCCCTAGTTTATAATCACAGCGACCTTTTTAGGGTCCATTTTAATTCCGTTACGGGATATAATTAGGCCTAGGTACGTAACTTTAGATATATAGAACTTGTATTTCTTAATATCGCATTATAAACCCATATCTCGCAAACGTTTAAGGACCATTCGGACGTGTTTTTAATGCTTAGAAAGCGAAGATAAGTAGATTAGGATATTATTAATATACACAGTAACAAATACATTAAGGAATTTATAGAGCATATTATTAACGTATTGCTAAAATATACTGGGACCGTTCTTTACACTAAACAGCATTACTAGGTATTTAAAGAGTCCCTATTGTGTATAAAAGGCTGTGTACTTCTTATTTCCTTCTTAGATGCGAATTTGATTAAAGGCAGCGACTATATTAAGCTTTGTAAAATATTGTGCCTTTACTAGGCGGTTAAGCGTCTCTTAGATTAAGGGGATTAGATATTAGTTTCAAATCATAATTATATTTAGGGCTTAGTAATTAATATAGAATCTTAAGCCTCCTCCTAGCTTTTTAATAAATAATATGGGTAAGGCAAATAGAGATTAACTAGGGTAAATAAATCCTTTTTCTAAATGCTTGTTAAGGTATTATTATATTATAAGCAGTTCTTCTTATAACATACCATATAGCGGACTAAACTTTAGTATTGTACTAGGTTTAAGTTCTATCTTAAAATCGTGTTTATCCCAATATAGGGGCAACTAGTCTGCGAATTGTTTTTTAAACTCGTTAATTAGATCGTGGTACTCCTTAGGTATAAGAGGTTAAGGGTTAATATACTGCTTTAGTTCTAGCGCCTTTTTAATATCTTCTATTATTATAGCGAAGATTTTATGGTCTCGTTTTCTTGCTAATGAAATAAAAGGTGCGGCTTGTATTATACGAATTTTAAGGGGTTTTAATATATTATCTTTGCATTCTTTACTGCGATTAGCAGTCGTAGTTTTATCATGTTGGTTTAAGGTTTGTAGTAAGGGCAATTTATATTATATTAAATTCGAATAGTCTTATATATGTTTATAGGGCAGGTGGTATTTTAAATAATAACTTCGGCAATAGGTTATGTGGAATTTTAGTGTTTCTTTAACCCAGCTAATTAAAGGGTTGTGCCGTTTTAGCTATCTATATCCAAGTATTATCTTATATTGCTTTAGGGGTGTTATAAATAGGGAAACGTATTTAAGGTATTCGCCTATTCGTATTTTTATAAGAGCGTAGTATGTCAATTTGCTATATATTAAGGGTTTACTGTTAAAGCCTTATAGGCCTTGGGGTTTATTAAGTTTCTTTAAATTTAGGCATTAGGTTTTTATGTAGTTTATATTAATAAAGCCTATACTAGTAGCTTTGCTGTCTATAAGGATTTATACCTTCTTCTATTTTTTAAGTGTTTAAATTTCGCTAAGTATATTAAGGGAGTTATGTTATGTATTAGCGCTGGAAGAGCCTAAATACTTATGCTCTTCCACTTCTTATCCTAAGGCGCAACTTGGCCCTAGGATGATTTATTTTCCAAGTTAGCTAAATATAAGATGCTTTATAATAACTGGGTATAATTTATAGAATAAGTGTAAGTTAAGGAGTAAGTACAGCTTAAAGAACAAGTGCGATTTAAGGAGTGAGTACAATTTAAAGACCGGGAGGAACTACGGCGGACTTTTTTAAAAGGGTAAGTTTGGCAATTTCTTTGGATATATCCTTTTCTGCCACATCTAAAGCATTCTCCATTTGTGGCTTAAGTCCTTCGTTTATTAGTTCCTAAGGGTGCGTAGGATTAAGTGGCGTTAAGGTCTATAGGGTCATGTATAGGTTTCAGAGAAGGGTCGCGCTTTGGGGTATATATTGGTTTTGTAAAGTCTTAAATACAAGGCGTGGTTGGCTTTAGAGAATGAGTTTATTTGTTATATTAAAGGTCCTTATTAATTCGTTAACACATTATAGCAAATTTAGGTAGGTTCTTTAGTAGTTCCCTACCTACTAACTATGCTCTAATTTTATCCGAAATAGCTTGTTAAAGAGCAGTAACTTTAGCGGCTTTATTCTAATCTAGTTCGCCAATAAGGCCTAAGAATTCTAAAAAGAAGCTAGTAAAGTCTTAATTCTATTATTATAGGTTTTTAAGTTTAGTAACAGCAGTGTGTTTATAGCTAGCGTTATTATATGTTTGTTCTAATAAAGAGATAAAGATTTCAAAATTAACAAAGGTGCTATTATAGAAGAATAGGTCTATAGTTTATGCAGCGTCTTTATTTAATTGAGATATCTTATAGCTAATCTTGCTAGCTTTAGTAGGGTATTGGTTATAGTTTATTAAAAGTTTAAGGCGGAGCTTAGTTACAAAGGGACGCAGGTTATTTTAATTTTTATTAAATATTAAAGGGTTAGAAAGCTTTTCTAATTTTATAGTAGGTACTAGGTTTGTTATAGGTATGGGTTAAGCTACTATTACTAGTTTAGGGTTTGCATTTAACGGGCCAGGTTTATATACGGTTATTTTAATTTTGTTTATAGGTGTTACTATTAGGGTCTCTATTATAAGTGTATTAATATTGCAGAGTTCTTTATAGAGTGTTTCTATTAATTGCTAATACTAGGCTTTTAGTGCAGCCCGCTACTAAGCTAAAGCATCTATAAAGGCTTCTTGTATTACAGTTAACTATTCCCTAACTAGGGTTATAATGCTTGTAGTTAACGCGTGGGATTTAAGGTCGTTTACCATTTTAATAGTAGTTGTTTTAAACATAACGTAATGTAAGGGCGCGAAGAGGCTTTAGAAAAGATTTAAAGGAATAATATAAATTCTATTTAAATCTAAGGGTATATAGCTCTTGCTAGGAACAAGACGTTACGTAAAGAAGAGAAAGGAATAACGAGAGAATCTTGCAATTAAATAGTTTAGGGGTCTTGGTCAATGCGTATGCACATACGCACACGGACGGACTTTGGTAGTATTCGATTGATCTGGTAGAACTTGGCAGAAGTTAATCAAGCTGGCAAAATTTGGCAGAATTTGGTTAAAGCTTTAAGTTCTATCTGTTGAGTGTTTTACTGAGACATTCCTACTGTAACTAGGCTAGTCTTGTTACACTGCCTATTTAACTTGTTTTTAGTTAAGCTCTTTTATTATTAGGAACCCTATTAGGTTCTTATAATCTATTTTAACTATAAATGGTTTTTCTGTGCCTTGTAAGAATGCTCTCTATTTCTTAAGTACTGTAACTATACCTAGCAACTCTTTGTTATAGATATTGTAGTTTAGTTCTAGTAGTATTATCTTCTAACTATAATACGCTACTAGATGCTATATATCCTAGTGCTTTTATAGTAAATATACTCCTAGTATAAAGTCTAATATATCTATTTCCACAACCATATCTAACTTTGGTTAGTAGATCTTGGGTAAACAGCTTCTTAAGTCCTTAAAATAGCTTCTTTTGTTCCTGTCCCTATATCTATAGTTCCTCTTTTTTCGTAAGTCTTATAAACGGCTTAATACTTTTTAACCACTATGCTATAAACCTCCTATAGTAATTGCAAAACCCTAAAAACAATCTTAACTATATAACGTTCTCTAGTTCTTACTAACTTACTATAGCTTTAACTTTCTTTAGGTCTATGCTAATTTTTCCTAGTTTAATAATAAATCCTATAAAATCGGTCTTCCTAGTAAAGAACTCGCATTTCTTAATCGCTACTGGCATCTTTTCTTCTTATAGTCTCTTTAAGACCTACTTAATATATTCTCTGTGTTTTTCTTTATTCCCTAAATAGATAATAATATTATTAAGATATACTATAATAAACTTATTAAGGTGTTCTTCTAATATACTATTAATTCTTTTTTAAAACATTACTGGTGTATTTATAAGCCTAAACTGTATTACTAACGGTTTTTATAGTCCTTTCTTTAACCTAAAGGCTGCCTTTTATTTATCGCCTTCCTTAATTCTGATTTAACAGTACGCCTATCTTAGATCTATCTTTATAAAGATCTTTGCATTACCTGTTCTGTCTTAGATTTCGCTAATTAAGGGTAAAGGATACCTATCCTTTCTTATAATGCTGTTTAACTGCCTATAGTTAATATATATCCTAAGTTTTCCGTTCTTCTTTGGGATAAATAACACTAGATATCCTACTAACAACTATAACGGTCTAATATATCCCTTTTATAAGTTCTCCTAGATAAACTCCTTAAGCGCCACTAACTTGGTTTTAGTAAGCTTATAGATTGGAAAGAACTTTAGACTAGTTCCTAGTTCTAATTCTATCTTATAATCCCATACTATATATTCTAATAGCTTTTTACTTTTTAATAACCACAGCCTTTTGCCATACTTATAGTATCTCTTAGGTATATAACTTAAGCTTCACTTAGTCTCTTTATATATTACTCTAACTTAATACCATACCATCTTAGTTTGCTGTCGCATCTTACGTTATTAAGTATCTTTAATATTAACCTAACCTATAATCCAATTAATCCTTGGATTGTATTTCTGTAACTAAGGCATTCCTAGTATTGCCTTGCCTTTCCCTAACAGTAGGATATTAAAAGATATTTCAACCTGTCTCCCTTTAATAGTTAACTAAATAGGTCCTATTTTAAGATTAATAATGCCTCCTCTATAGGCTATTAGATCTCCTAAAATAGTTATAAGTAAATACGGATGTTTTTTCTACCTATGCGGTAACCCTATCCTTTTAACTGCTATTAGTAATATATAGTTTCTTATTGCTCTACTATCTACTAACACTTTAAACTTTTAATCGCGCCAATTGACTTATAAATTTAGGTGTCTTTCTATAATTCCTTTAAGGGTCTAAGGCTCTACCACTAGCTCCCTTTAGTCTTATAGGCCTCTCCTTTTCCTAACTATTAGCTGTCCAACCTTAACTATACTTAGTCCTTCTATGGCTAATACTTAGTTTATTTCTTTTCCTTTATATGCCATAAATAAGTATTCTCTAGGCACTCCCACTACTATTATCCGTGTGAGGGCGCGAAGAGGCTCTGGGGAAGATTTGAAGGAACAATATAAATTCTATCTAAATCTATGGGTATATAGCTCATGCAGAGTACAAGACGTTACGTAAAGAAGAGAAAGGAATATAGGAAGCTTGTAACTAAATATTTGGGAGTCTTGGCAGTAGACGCGTGGGCATATGCGCACGCGGGTTTCGATAGGTTTCGACCAAATTCCATCACGTTAGTGGAATTTGGTGGAATTCGATCGAGTCGGCGGAATTTAGCAGAATTTGATCAAAGCGTCGGAATTCATCTGTCGAGTGTTTTACTAAGACATTCCTACTGTAACTGGGCTAGTCCCGTTACAATCCGTCTAGGCATTCTTCCGTAAGGAATCTTCCTGGTTAAAGTGTTAAGTCTCCTAACTCCTAAACTTTTACTAGGTGCCAACTATGTATATACTTAGCGTCTCTATACCGCTTTTCATCTATTATCCAATATATCCTTATTAAATACTTGCGATATTTATCTTTAGGTGTCCTATATATATTACACATATTATTTATATATGCAATCCACGATAATATATAATGCGTAGGGTGTCTTAGATCCACTCTAGGCTTATCTTTATTTTAAAGTTTAAATCTTTCCTGCGTTAACCTAAACGTTGCCGTGTTGTTTACTGGTACTAATACTTGTATTAACTCTTTTTAGTCTATAGCCTATTTCTTTAGGTTCTTTAATATTATAACTAATGCCCCTTTTATATAGCTTATCTGCTTCTTAGATATGGCTTAATCTAGTATAACTTTTTTATCTAGCTATATATAGAAATTTTCCCACTTATTGTTTCCTCTTTGCTTATACCACTTTTAGTATAGCTTGGTAAGTATATACAACCTATTTATAAGGAAGTATCTTTTTATTACTGCGTTGTTGTAACCTTTGGTGTGTTATTCTGTGAATCTAGTTAGAATTCCTAGATTCTCTTCTTATTCCAGTTTATCTAACCACTTAGCTCTTAGCATTCCTATCCTTAGCCTATTTATAACTTTCCGTACTAGAGCTCTGTCCCTTATATATCCTAGTATAGCTAACCTTTTGTCTAGCTTTTGCTCTTGCTATATAGTAATTTATTGCCTAAACTCATCTATGCTTTCTTTACGTTTTCTTCTTATAAAAGGGTCTTTAAAGTCATCTTGCTTCTTAACCTTAGTATTAACTTTTTAACCTTTAAGCTAAACACTATGTTTACCTAGAACTATTATAGGCCTTATTTATTCTTTAAAATCTTGGTTCCCTAGGAACTGTTGTCCTAAGCTTATTTATATGCCTTTAAACTAAGCTGCTGCCCTTTCCCATTAGTTTTCGTCTATTGTGGGTTCTTAGGTATGTCTTATCTTACTTTAAGAATCTTAAGCGTCTTGCGTCTCTTCTTAAGAATCTTAAGCCTTTGGCCTTTTACCTTTATTAAGTAGTAAGCTAGCACTAGCAGTTATCTACTTACTTGGTCTACTTTAGACGTTACTCCTTCCGTCTTATAAAGCGATAGATGCCGTATCTAATAGTGTTATAATGCCCATTACTAAACCGCGTTCTATAGTGGTCTTAGTCTCTGCTTCTATTACATTATTAAGGTTTAGGTACTCCTAGTTAGTCCCTTTTGCTACCTTATTACTATTAATTAATAAGTACTCTAACTCCATTATTAATATTACTGATCTTTGTCCGTATATTACTGTGACATCTTAATCTAGCTTATAGAGTCAATCTTGTTCTTTATCTAACTCTTTAGTTCCCTTAAGTCCTCTTAACTCTAGCTCTTATAGCCAATAGCTTGCGCCATACTTAGCGTCCTTATAAATTTGGCATGTGTTATTATAACAAAACGCAAAGTACTTAATTAAACATTTCTTAGTTCCGTGTAACATCCCAGTATCCGCATTATTATACTCTAATGACCTTATGCCTTTTACTATATGGTTACTTTAACCACCTCTATAGTCTTTAGCAAAATAATCTTGTTTTCTACAATTTATATAAGCTCCTAATTTAAACCATTGCTTTTGCTATAGAGTCCGCCTAAACATCTTCTGTTAATAAGATCCCTGGTTTAGCCTCTGCTCCTTAGTTCTATAATTACTTAATCCTTAACCTCTAGGTTTCTATAGTTTTTTACTCTATCTCTTAGATTTTTTAGTGCCGCTTAAGTCTATTAGTTCCGGCCCGTTCCATAGTTTATAACTCTACGTCTATTATTGCATACTTTGCGCCTTATATAACTATAGAACTATATCTTACCCTTTTTTAGCTTATTCCCTTTAATAGATCCTATTGTTAATCTTTATTAATTAATCTATTAACTCCCTTAGAGTTTCCGCATCTTTTATTAGGATAATCGCATCCTAGACTTTAGCCTTAAGTCCTTGTTTATACTATGCTATAAGCGCCTTATTATTCCACTTAACCTATATTACGAGTATCTAAAACTATATGGTATACTTAATTGCTAAAGTACGTTATACTAGGTTCTGTAACTTTTTTTCTACTATAGTTGTTGCCTCTAAATCTCTAAACATCTATATTAACCTTTCTGCAAACCTATTTCAGCTGCTAAATATAAACCGTACGTCTTAGTTAGTAGTTGTTATTCTATAGACTTAGATTTTAGTAAAGTAAGGTTTAAACCACTTAAGTACTTTTCCGGTTAAGAATAGTCCTATATATGCTACCTAATCTATAGTTATTACTAACTTTACTCCTTCTTGCATAACCTTAAAGTGCATTTATATTAGAAATCCTATAAGTTTTAACTTCTTACCCAAAAATCGCTTAATTAATAGTAATTTAACCTTAGCTGCTCTAATGCCATTAATCCTATCTTTAAGTACCTTGTTATTACCCTATAGCTAGTTAACCATTTTCTATAACTATTTAACTGTAACTAGTTGCGAATCAGTGTCCCTTATACTAGTGTCCCCACTGGTACCTAAGGTGGTTACCGCTGTTAGCGTCGACGTGACTGGTACTTTTAGTGGCATATTGTTTAACTTATTGATACCGTAATTAGGTAGTGAATATGTAACGGAACCTTATAGGAAATACTACGGTAGGCTTATTAATGGGCTAGGTATGTAGATATTCAAACAAAGTTAATAATATAATAGTAATAAATAATAACTAGTAGAGTGATTGCCTAATAGATTAACTCTAATTGTATTCTGAGATTTACTATAAAGAAAGGAACTATCTAGGTAGGGACTATAGTCCTTTAAATACATATCCATACTCCTAAGAAACTCTCTTTGTACGTAAAGTACGTGTTGTATATATTATACGTACGTTCTGTTCGTACACTGCGTACTCTATGTACAATATTATATAACTCGCTTACTATTCCTCATTATATAGTTCTACCGGTTCCATCCTAGACCGTGCTTCAATTAACTAACTAGCTTCTTTCGACTCCTCTCTAAGTAGTCGTAATATTATACTTAAAGCGTCTGTAACAAGTAGCTTATTAGCTAAAATGTACTAGACCAGTTTTAGGTTGTAAAGGAAATAGTAATAGAAGGTAAAGGGGCGAGCACTAGGCGCCCCCTAATGACTCTATAGTAGTAGAGTTAAGTTTATAATACTAGCGCGTCTATAGGCTTGTTACGGCAGTAATGGTTTCTAAAAAGGTTAAAAAGTAAGGTAGTAGAGCACTATAGGTAACTTATAGGCGCCTTATAGGCGCTATATAGGCGAGTCCTAAAAGGCGGGGAGATAGATTATAGGGTTTTCTTATATAGAGTTTTCTCCCTATATATATATAAGGAGTAGTCCGCGTGGGCCTAATAGGGATCTAAATTGGACGTTAAGCAATGAATTATTATTATTATTATTATTATAAATTTAAGTATTTTAAATCTTAAAGGTTCGGAATTCAGAACTACTATCTTTTATTAATAGTATAATTAATTGCTTTAAATTTTATATTTAGCGAGTATAATATCCTTATACTATTATTTTTCTATTTAAATTGCTTTTATTATATCTATTATCTATATATAATTTATATATATATATTCTATTAGCTTATTATTTTCCATTTCCTATTTATTAACTTTTAATTTATTTCTATTAAGTTCTATATTTAGAAATATAGAATATAGTTTTTTTAAAATATTTAGGGGGCAATAAAATCTATAATTAACTTGTAATCTATTTATCTATAGCGTTTACAGGTAAATCCTATAATTATTATATTAATATATTAGGCTTCTAGTTAAGTTTACCTAGTTAGTATATAATTTTAAAGTTAAATTATAAGAGGTATTTAGCCTAATTAATAATAATAATAATAATAATTTATTGCTTAACGTCTGATTTAGATTCCTATTAGGCCCACGCGGACTACTCCTTATATATATATGGGGAGAAAACTCTATTTAAGAAAACCCCGTAATCTATCTCCCTGCCTTTTAGGACTCGCCTGCAAGGCGCCTATAAGGCGCCTACGAGTTACCTATAGTGCTCCTACTACCTTACTTTTTAACCTCCTTAGGAACTACTGCTGCCGTAACAAGCCTACAGATGCGCTAGTATTGTAAACTTTACTCTACTACTATAGAGTTATTAGGGGGCGCCCGTCGCTCGCCTCCCTGCCCTCTATTACTATTTCCTTTATAACCCGGAACTGGTTTAGTACATTTTAGCTAATAAGCCACTGAGTAACCGCCTTAAGGCCTTTTTATATTAAGAGTAGTGTCTTATAGTTCTCTATGCTAGCTACTAAGAGCATTGCTTCTTAGTTAGTGCGTAAGGGGCATAATAGTATTATATATTTTGGTGTCTGTCTTAGCTAGCCATATTTGTATTTTAGGCTACCTACTAGGACACCTACCTAGTAGAGCCAGTCTTTTAGTCCTATTATTTCTATTCTTAAGAGTATTGCTATTATATTCTCTGCCTTTATTAGGCCTTCTTAGAGCCCTAGAGTGTTTACCCCCTATAGTGTTAACTATGCTATAGCTTGGGTTCCTCTTGCCTTAGTTAGCCTCTATACCTTTAACTCCTATATACCTCTCCAGCATTGGTCTAGCCAGTATTATATTACGGTAGATGGTTTCCTAGCGTTTTTTTATACTCTACTTTAGCTCCTTTCTCTCTCTTACTATTGTCCTTATTGGCCTCTTACGCATTTCCCTTTTTTCTCTATATAGGCCTAGGCCCTAAAGCAGCACCATTCTTCTTCTGCTTTCTTTACCTATTTCTCTAATATATCTTCCCTACTTTAGGGTTGTTAGTTTATTCTCCTATTAGGCGCCCTAGGGTCCCTCTATAGTTTATTTAGGCATGTCTTAATATACTTTGTAATATTAGAGTTACGTTCCTTTTACGCCCTTTATATTATAGTGGCTTTAATATATAGTTATAGGGGGGGAATATTAGCTTCCTTCTTAAGCAGTACTGTGGCCGTTTGCTTATATCCGCCTATTATACTCTAAAGGCAGGCTGTTTGGACCTTTTAAAGTGGTTTAAGGAGCGATTTAGGGGGGCCTTTCTTAAATTCTCCAATGGCCCAAATACTGGACCTATATATTATGGTTGGCTGGACAACTGCTGTATATAGTAGGCGTGACCTCTAGAAGTATAGACCCTATATAGAATTAACAATCCTAGATAATGCAATATACTGTGCTTGGCCCTAGGCCGCTTATGCTGTATATGCGCTTTACTAAAGCTTACTGTCTACCTATACTCCTAATACTCTTAGGCCCTAAACTGGTTAACCCCTAAAGCCTTAGATGTAAATTATATACTAGAGATCTACAGATTGGTTGCGTTTTCTTATAAAATAGATTAGCTAGTATTTCTCTGGTAAGAATTGGACTCTATATTGTCTTGCCTATTCTATATAGGTATTATAAGCTTTCTCTAGTGTTCTGCAATTCTCTATAGCTGTTGGCCTGTATATAATTAGGTTTGAGTTATTAACAAAGCCTATTCCCTGGGTCGCCCCTTTCTTAAAGGAGTTAAGTAGGTTGCTTATAAAGAAAAGGAAGAGTATAGGTAAGAGGGGTGATCCTTGTAGTATTCCTATTGCAACTGTAATAGGGGGGCTTTGGTATCCGTTAAAGGCTAATAATATTTCTTTTTAACCTGTAAACCCTTAAATAAATTATATAATCTATTCTAGAAAGCCTTTTGCCTTAAGGATATATAGGAGACGCTTATAGGGTATATTATTATAGGCACCACTAATATCTAGGCTAAGCATTAATACTATAAAGTCCCTTTACATCGCCTATGTAGATTTAATGGTGGTAGCGAGTAGCGTAAGTGCTGATAGTGTTAAGCAGTTCTTTCTTACCCCTATTTAGCTTTATAGTAGTAGGGCGTATTCCTTAGCTGTATCTGCTATATAGTCCGCTATTACCCTTTCTAAGATCTTATTAAGGGTATTCTCTAAGGTAATAGGGCGGTAGCTCCCTAGAAGTAAGTAGTCTGCTTTGCCTTCTTTATATAGGATAAACATTATTATAGCTCTTCTAAGTCTTGGGTAGTAGCCTATTATAAAGCATACTCTAGCTATATCCATAAGCTAAGGTGCTATTAGTGGTCTGTAGGTCTTTAGGGCTTTATTTAGGATCCTATCTGGTCCTAATACTATATTATTTAAAGGGCGGCTAATGGTTCTAGCCATTTCTTTAGTTGTTATATTGCTGTTAACCCTTAGGTAAGTTACTAGTGCTTCGCCCATAATATTGCTAAGGTCTACTAAAGCTAGTTAAGGGAAAAATCTTTTTATAAGGATCTTTGCCTTTTTATTATTGTTTCTTATAGCTAGTAATTTACCTAGTCTTTGCAGGGGTGGAAGGTGTAGGTCTTTTACTAGATATCCCGCCTTTCTCTTTGCCTATTTTACTATCCTCTAAAGACCTTTGTTATAGGGGAGGCTTAGGTTAGTAATATACTTATTTATAAACTGTCTCTAGCTATTCCTTACTTCTTTTTTTAGGGTATTCTTTAGCTAGTTTCTTGTGTCTTTATATTGTCTTTTATCTTTAGGATTATGGCTACTTATATATTTTCTTCTTACTTGTTATTGGCTGGTAATAAAAACCGCGTATTATACGGACTATGCGTGTTGCGCGTAGGGGCCCAGTTTTAAGACTGGGTAGTGCTCTTTTAGCCTGTTTTTAATTACTACCTGGATCCTTTCTAGCCTTTAGTTAATTTCCTTAGGGGTAGCTAATAAGCCTTGCTTGTTTAATATCAGGTGGATTTCTTCTAGGTCTTAAAGTTGTTGTTTAACTATATTAAGGAAGCTGTTTATCTTAAGCTTTCTTATTACATATCTTTTGCTATTTAGTTACGCCTTAATATCTAGATCTAGCTGTATCTAGATAGGGATATAGTCTAAAGCAAGTGCCTATTATTCTTTAGGGTTGCACCTTTTAAGTCTTTAGTATAGGCCTTTATCTATAAATATAAGGTTAATTGTACTTCTAGCGGTGCCTTATTACTATATAATTGCTCCTAGGGGGGTAGCTAGCTTAAGGCCCTAGGTGTCTATAGCTCTTAGTAGGCACTCTACCTATTATTTAGTAATAATATAGATACCCCCCTACCGTGGGTGGTGGAGGTTTATGTCTTCTAATAGGATAGACTCTATGCCTTTAGTTCCTAGTGAGCTTATTACTAATATAATGTTCTCTATTTATAGGACCCCTTTGACCTTAGGGTTATATATATTAATAATCTATACTGGTCCCCTATATATCTAGATTATTATAACTATAATATCTAGGTTAACTGCCTGCTATAATTATAAGGATAGGCTAATAGCCTTGCTAATTATAAAGTATACGCATATAGCTGCTTTTAGTTTGTATAGGAGCTGGAATCCTTAGGGGCAGTATGTTAATTATATGTAGGTATTATAATACGGCTCTTATATAGCAAGGATATAGTATTTCTCTAGGTCTAGGCTGTCTAGTAAGGGCCTTATAAGACAGTAGTTTGTATTACTATAGTTATACTATATAATAGATAGGTAGCGGACCCCTAGTAAGGGTCCTTTACCTTTCCTTTATTCCTTACTTTTTCTATTTTTACTTTCTCTAGGATATTTAGAACTTCTATCTCTTATATCTACACCCTAGTTACTACTTATTTTATATAGAGCTTTCTATTTCTATGTCTTATGTTTCTACTAGCGCTTCTATATTTAAATCTATTATTATTTCCAGTTCTTCCCCTATTCTTGCTAGTTAGCTATATACCCTTTAAGAGTTGGCTGCAAATATTATATTTACTATATTAAGTCTAATTCTTAATTACCCTAGTCTTAAGCTTACTGTAGCTGTCTATAAGGGTCTTCCTATAGAGTGTCCTCTCCCTTATATCCCCTATAACCCTTATATCCCTATACAGTCTAGTAATATTACGTAGTGTTACTTCTAGCCCGTTAAGGCTTAGGATGGCTAGCCTAGCCCCCTAGTATTAAAGGTAGGAAATACTAGAAAGGTACCTACGCTCCCCTAGCTTATCGCCTATTGTTTTTATTTATATAACTTAGCGTGTAGTTATTCCTATAGCTATTAAGCCCTTGCCTTCTATCTCCTGTATTTAATGCAGTCTTCTCTCTCCTACGCCTTATATATGCTTTAGTGGTAGTTTACATATTTTATTTAGTTTTAATTTAAGCAGTGTCTTATATTGTGAGGGCCTATATAGTGGCCGTAGCACACTTATACTGCGCATGTGGGTTAGGTGTGTCCCTATTATATATAGCGGTAGCATTATTTTAGGCGTAGTCTATAGTTATAGAGCCTTATATTATATATAAGGCCGTTTATAATTATTCCTTTCTAGATAAGGAGTTTTTGCATTCCTGGTGTATATATACTAACAATAAAGGAGCTATGTATTCGTTTAGTGTCTCCTTAGTAAGTCTCTAGCGACCCTTATATTCTCCTATTATTCTTATTATTTACTTAGTTTACATTTTCCTATTAAAGCCATTGGATTTAGGTGATCTTAAGTCCTAGTATAAGGCGTTATATTTGTCTTACTATCTCCTATATAATTGCTATATTGTCTGCCTAGCGTCCCTTTTTTACCCTAAGGCTTATAGGAACTACTAGGACTTTAACTAGGTAGTCCTTATAGAGTACTTTTATGCTAATACGCTCTCCTAGCCTATCCCCTGCCCTTATAGCTTATTCCTTTACCTATTAGTCCTTTAGGGTGACTCTAATATCTCCACTTTTAAGGTATTAGACTATTATAGCGTTATAGACCTCTTTATAAATCTTTATAAGGACTTCTATTTCTAATTATCCCCTAAGTCCCTCTACTTTTTCTGTGTTTAGTTATATTATAATTATATACCCAGTTATTGTCTTAAGGGGGTTAAGTTCCCTATACTATGGAAGCGTAGCTATAGCGGCCTAGGTATAGTTTGCTAGTAAAAGGGGGTTTTATTTATTTTTAATTTTGCTTAGCTATTAGAGAATTTAATTAAGGGTTTGCTAAAGGGGCGCCTAAGGTTTACTAAACTGGCAGAGCCATTCTGCTAGCTATATTAGATTATTATGGCTAATAGTTACTCCCCCGCAATTCTAGATACTAGACGTATTTAATAGGCTTTATATTTTATTAGATGCCTTCTTAATAAAGGTATTTCCGCTTTATAGTGTGGTATTCGCCTATCTTTATTGTAGAGGGCCATTGCTGGGCGTGGTTCTGGCGGTTACGCGCGAGTATAAACCACTGTTGTTTGATATGTGCCTTCCCTGCAATGTATGCATCTTAGGGGGATTCTCTAGGTATTTTTTAGGGTTCTTTTGGTTGGTTTTAGTCTTTTTGGGCCGGGTGCAGTAAGAGCTCCAGAGTATCTACCCTTTAAGCTATTAAATAGGTCTTTGGCCTAATTAATTTGGCGCTATATTAATTACTTTATAGTTATAAAGTACTATAGGTTCTTATAGTCCATTAACACATATATTAGAAATAATAATCCTTTAAGCTTAGAATGCTATTATTTAAAGCATCTAATAATTATAAGTAGTTCTTTATTATATATCTTATAATTTAATTTAGTAGGGGCGAGTTTTTAGGAGAGAAAGGCTACTAGATATAGCTTACTGTTCTTATTATATTATAATAACACTCTATCTAGCGCATAATCTAATAAGTCTGTTTTAATAATATATTTATTATTATTATTCATTGCTTAACGTCCGATTCGGATCCCTATTGGGCCCACGCGGACTACTCCTTATATATATATAGGGAGAAAACTCTATTTAAGAAAACCCCGTAATCCGTCTCCCCGCCTTTTGGGGCTCGCTTGTAAGTCGCCTACGAGTTACCAGTAGTGCTTTACTACCTTACTTTTTAACCTCCTTGGGAACTACTGCTGCCATAACAAACCTACGGACGCGCTAGTATTATACACTATACTCTACTTCTGTAGAGTTATTAGGGGGCGCCTATTACTCGCCCCTTTGCCTTCTATTGCTATTTCCTTTACAACCCAGAACTGGTCTAGTATATTTTAGCTAATAAGCCACCGGGTAGCCGCCTTAAGGCCTTTCTATATTAAGAGCAGTGTATTATAGTTTTCTATGCCAGCTGCTAAGAGCATTGCTTCTTAGCTGGTGCGTAAGGGGTATAATAGTATTACGTATTTTAGTGTCTATTTTAGCCAGCCATATTCGCACCTTAGGCTACCTACTAGGACACCCACCCAGTAAAGCTAATCTTTTAGTCCTATTATTCCTGTCCTTAAGAGTGTTGCTATTGTATTTTCCGCCTTTGTTAGGCCCTCTTAGAGCCCTTAGGTATTTACCCCCTATAGCATTACCTATGCTACGGCTTGGGTTCCCCTTACCTAAGTCTGCCTCTGTACCTTTAACTCCTATTTATCTCTCCAGCGTCGGTCTAACCAGTATTATATTACGGTAGATGGTTTTCCAGTACTCTTTTATGCTCTACTTTGGCTTCTTTCTCTCCCTTGCTATTATCTTTACTGGCCTCTTACGCGTCTCCCTTCCTTCTCTATATAGGCCTGGGCCCTAGCGCCGCACTATTCTTCTTTTGCTTTCTCTACCTGTTTTCCTAATATATCTTCCCTACTTTAGGGTTATTGGTTCCTTCTCCTATAGGGCACCCTAAGGTCCCTCTATAGTTTGTTTAGGCGTGTCTTAATATACTTTATAATATTAGAATTATTTTCCTTTTGCACCCTTTACATTGCATCGGCTTCAATATATAGTTATAGGGGGGGAATATTGGCTTTCTTCTCAAGCAGTACTATGGCCGTTTACTTATACCCGCCTGTTATACTCCTAAGGCAGGCTGTTTGGACCTTTTAGAGTAGTTTAAGGAGTGATTTAGGGGGGTCTTTCTTGGTTTCTCTAGTGGCCCAAATGCTAGATCTATATATTATGGTTAGCTGGACAACTGCTATATATAGTAGGCGTAACCTCTGGAAGCATGGACCCTATATAGAATTAACAATCCTAGACATGGCGATATACTATACTTAGCCCTTATGGGCTGCTTATGCCGTATATACGCTCTACTAGAGCTTACTATCTACCCACACTCCTAATACCCTTAGGCCTTGAACCAGTTGACCCCTAAAGCCTTAGATATGGATTATATACTAAAGATCTGCAGATTAGTTACGTTTTCTTATAAAATAGATTAGCTGGTATTTCTCTAGTGAGAATTAGACTCTATATCGTCTTGCCTATTCTATATAGGTGTTATAGGCTTTCTCTAGTGTCCTACAGTTCTCTGCGGCTGTTAGCCTATATATAATTAGGTTTGTATTATCAACAAAGCCTATCCCCTAGGTTGCCCCTTCCTTAAAGGTGTTAAGCAGGTTGCTTATAAAGAAGAGGAAGAGTATAGGCAATAAAGGTAATCCTTATAGTATTCCTGTTATAACTATAATAGGGGGGCTCTAGTATCCGCTAAAGACTAGTAATGTTTCTTTCTGGCCTATAAATTCTTAAATAAATTAAATAATCTATTCTGGGAAGCCCTTTGCCCTAAGGATATATAGGAGACGCTTATAGGGTATATTATTATAGGCGCCGCTAATATCTAGGCTAAGCATTAATACTATAAAGTCCTT
>Ga0307507_10000475_pt1 | contig 84401 bp, 32 predicted proteins | sample 7_EM_MG_FD_207223 | JGI IMG/M metagenome (GOLD analysis project Ga0307507, IMG submission 207223) | Populus trichocarpa ectomycorrhiza microbial communities from riparian zone in the Pacific Northwest, United States - 7_EM | ecosystem: Host-associated > Plants > Roots > Unclassified | place...
TTATAGGCGCCACTAATGTCTAGGCTAAGCATTAATACTATAAAGTCCTTACGCATAGCCTATGCAGTTTTAATGGTAGCAGCGAGTAGTATAAGTGCTAATAGTGTTAAGCGATTCTTTCTTGCCCCTATTTAGCTTTGTGGTAGTAGGGCGTGTTCCTCTGCCATATCTACTATATAGTCCGCTATAACCTTTTCTAAGATCTTGCTTAGGGTGTTTTTTAAGGCAATAGGGCGGTAGCTTTTTGGGATTAAGTAGTCTACTTTACCTTCTTTTTATAAGACAACCGTCGTTATAGATCTTCCAAGTCGCGGGTAGTAGCCTATTACAAAGCATGCTCTGGCTACATCTATAAGCCAAGGTGCTATAAGTGGACCACAGGTCTTTAAGGCTTCGTTTAGGCAGGTAGTTATATATTAGCTAGTAATATAGTAGAGTTCTATATACCTACTTATCTAGGCCTCTACCCCAGTTTTCTAGTGCTTTAGTCCCAGTCTATAAGCAGTTGGCTGCTACCACCTAATATAGGGGTTTTTACTAGTTCTTTCGGATATCTTATAACGGGATTAGCCCGAGTACTAGTCCGCCCCCTAGCGGTCTATATAAGAGTTTCCTCCTAGAGTTGGTACGCTTTTGTACGGCTTAGGAGCCTTCTATAGCCTCTAGTTTTACGCTTCTCTTTATTGTTTCCGCTAGCGCGGGTATAAGCTGCCATTTGCAGGGTTCGCAACTCCCGTCTTACGCGCCTACTGGCGTAATCCTATAAGGGCGTCATAGCTGCATCCTACAATATAGCTAGGTATACCTTTTACAGTTAAGGCCTAGCCAAAACCTTTCCCGTTTAAGTAACTCCTATTTACTCCTTAAGCGTACCTTACTAGCGTACTGCCTTAGCGAGCAAGCGGTCCCATCTATTAGTACACTAACACGCGTATCCGTTCTCTTAAGCCGCGTAGTAGTCTCTCTGGCCAGGATGTATTCCTGCCTGCCTACTAGGTGCACTAGGGGTTAGAGCCTAACTAAGGGGTAAGGTCCCTAGAGCTAGCAGTGGCTACTACACACTACGCCCCGTAGGAGGTTATAATTCCTGTTTCACATTGCCTATAAGAGTCTCCTTATAACAGGCCAACCGTGTCTTGTAGGAGGGGGCAATAGAGATGGGTCCTGTGCTAGGCAACCTACTCCCCCCTCTCCTACTAACTAAGCTTGTGTCCTCCCTTTTTATAAGCTATACCTATATCTCTAACTATCGAGTTCTTGTCTAACTAGCCTGTATTTCCCCTATAGCCTCCCCTATATATATACGTTAGGTTACGTGCACTACGCCTATTAAGACCCTCCTATAAGTTACCTATAAGTCGACTATAGGTTAAACACCATAGGGCCGTTAAAGCTAGCCTATATTTCTGCTGCCTAGAGCTTTGCCTGTGTTTCCACCTCGTTAAGCTATCTAGTTGCCGTCGCGTTGCCGTCGCGTCACTATCGTGTCTCTGTCGTCTAGGTCGCGCGCATTACGCCTATTAAGACCCTCTTTTGAGTTACCTGTGCACCAGATACCAGATAGGCCCTCGTAGAGGGGCCTTAATAAGTTCTCTAGGTAGGGCCTTAACAAGTTCTTCACGGTGGCCTTAGGGCCTTAATAAGTTTCGTACAAGGTGCCTACAACGCGTTAACCTTAACAAGTTCTTATAAAAAGAGGTTCCCTATGCCCTCGCCACGTTCCCTTTGCGATCTCAGAGCCAGTGCAAGCCCAAGGGTGTCCTATCGTACGCCTAGGACGCATCCACGTTGACTAGCTGGATAAGGCCAGTTTCGGGCCTAGCTGCGAGCCAGGTAGTCGTATATTGGGTGGTTTTCGTATCCCAGTTTCCCTTAATAGGCCCCCCTAGGTAGTAGAGCAGAAGCCTCAAGCGGAGGCAGTAAGGCTCCTGGTGGTGTTGAGGGCGATACTTTATACGATGCTTTGCAGCGTCGTACGCGTCGCGAGCTCAACACCACAGAACCGCGACGACAGCGCGCTGCATGCGCTGCGACGGCTCCCTACCATCGCCTCTGCACTTAGCCATTATAAGGAACGATTTTCTGATGATGTTTCCACCCGCGGCGACGTGGACGCGTGCAGTAGGGCTTCGCGGGCTATATATATTATATATATTATTTATATATGTAATTTATGCTAATATATAATATGCTAGGTGTTTTAGGTTAATTTATGGCTTGTCTTTGTTTCTAAGTTTAAACCTTTTCCATGTTAATTTAATTATTGCCGTCTTGTTTACTAGTACTAATATCTATATTATTTCTCTTTAGTCTACGGCTTGTCCCTCTAAATCTTTTAAAGTTATAATTAATATTTCTTTAATATAGCTTATCTGCTTCTCTAATATAGCTTAATCTAGTACGTCATTTTTATCTAGCCACATATAGAAATCTTCCCACTTATTATTCTTTTGCTGCTTATATATAACATGTCCCGCCCTTATGTCGCCATACAGCCTAAAAGATATGGAGTGCTTGCGAACTTGTTATAAGCGTGGCGGGATCCAATATATATACTCTTATATTATACCACTTGCAATATAGCTTTGTAAGTATATACAATCTATTTATAAAAAAGTATCTCTTTATTACTACGTTATTGTAACTCTTTACGTGTTATTCCATAAACTTAGTTAGATTTTCTAGATTTTCTTCTTATTCTAGGTTATCTAGCCACTTAGCTCTTAGTATGCCTATCTTTAGCCTATTAGTAACTTTCTATATAGGTGCTTTATCCCTTATATATTTTAATATAACTAATCTCTAATCTAACTTCTGTTCTTACTATATAATAATTTATTATCTAAACTTATCTATACTCTCTTATTTTCTACGTCTTGCAGCTAGATTCTTAAAGTTATTATTCTTCTTAATTGTTATATTAACTTATTAACCTTTAGGCTAAACGCTATATTTACCTAAAACTGTTATAAACCTGATTTGTTCTTTAAAATCTTAGCTTTTTAGAAATTATCATCCTATACTTATTTATTTATCTTTAAACTAAGCTACTGCTCTTTCCTATTGGTTTTTATCTATTATAGGGTTTTAAGTATATCTTATCTCGTCTTAAGAATCTTAAGCGTCTTTTATCTCTTCTTAAGAATCTTAAGCCTATAGCCTTTTGCCTTTATTAAGTAATAAGCTAGCACTAGCAGTTGTCTACTTGCTTAATTATCTTTAAATATTACTTCTTCCGTCTTATAAAGCAATAGATGTCGTATTTAATAGTGTTATAATACCTATTACTAAACCATATTTTATAATAGTCTTAGTCTCTACTTTTATTGCGTTATTAAGGTTTATATACATCTAGTTAGCTGCTTTTTCTTTTTTATTGCTATTAATTAATTGTCAGATTATCTGTATTTTCTAAAAGGCGTGGGTCACGTGCATCGTAAAGTCTCTTCGTAGCTCAAAGCCCTAGGGGCTCAGCACAACCTCATCAACGATCAAGTCAAGATCATCAATCAATCAACCCATTTCATCAATGAATTGCTATACGTGCACTATCTGACAGTTATGAGCCCGGTCCGCCGAGACAAGAAACTATTTAGCTATTACTCAATCATTTGAAGAAATTCTACCTCATCGTCCTCATCATCTTAGGACGCAGACTCTGACAGAAATCCTACCTCAAGTGTCACAGGACGATTCTGACACGAGATTCCGCGAGATTCCACCTCAATCGTCACAGGACGACCCTGATGACAAGGACGATCCTGACGACAAGGACGATCCTGGCGACAAAATACCATCTCAATTCCTCCTTTGCCTATCAGTCAAATGACTCCACCGATGAGTTTGTCGACTACGATTATCCTCAATAAGCCAGAAGACTGGGAACAATGGCTATGGCAACTCCGAGCCCTTGTGGATCAGCGAATTTAGGCCCACGTTAACCCAGACAATGCAGCACCTCAACGAGGTCTACTATAAGAACCAGCCTATCCAGAAGTTATAGATTTTAATGAGAATGCAACCTTATATATACGGCTCTTAATGAATTAATAGAGAGCGTATAAGAATAGCAGACGATACTACGATTAGGATATAAAGTATTTCCTAAAACAATAAGAGCACCTTTAATAGATCTACATCTAAATTATATCTATAGTATCGATTTAGAAGAAGCTACTGCTTAACCCTTCCCTTATAGTTAAAGAATGGCTATTTTAGTTAAAGGGGAATATAGAACCTACCTTATTGTTTATTAGGAAGAAGGTATAACACTAATACATAGAAGCCCTTAAGGGGTTTAACTACTTATTAAAATTAATTAGTAGTTAGATTAATGGGAATATATAATAGTGCTAGGAGAAAAGTATAATATCCCTTAGATGTCTAATGGAATCTAGCTTTAAGAATTAGCAGAAGTTATTTAAGCTTTTAGCAATGCCTACTATATAAAGTATACTACTAAGTTAAATAACCTATAGAAGTTAAGATCTTTTAAATACTATAGAGAAGTAAAGGAGCTATAAGAAGGACTTAGAAAACCCTTAGAGAAAGCCAATACTACTATAAGAGGGAGTGTTATGGGACACCTCTGTGACACCTTATACACATCCACCTGTTTCCACCGACGCAGTAAGAAGAGACCGACCGCGAAACGGCAACCTGATGGCAATCTACGGCAATCTAAGGCAATTTGCCATTACGTGACGGCAACCTACGGCAATCTGCCGTCCTCTACTATATTCCACCATATTCTGCCAAGTCTACTAAATTTTGCTAAGTTCTGTCAGGACTATAACCTAAAGCCTATTCTGCCACATGCACGTATTAACTAAGCAACTAAGTTAACGATATATACCCCTTTCTTCCCGTTTCCTTACCTTCTCTCCTTACGCAATATCTTAATCCTATTACACAGTTTATATACATAGCTTAATAATATCTACTTTGCTATATATTATCACCACTTATACTTACTCTGTAACACTATATTACGTTAAAACCTTAAAAACCTATACTCTGTCCCGCCCTGTTTAAAATACAGAACGATCTTAAAGCCCCTATAACGGCCGCTAATATTATATCCGCACTCTAGGAACAATTGGCAGATATATAAAAGTCCTTTATAGACGCCCTCGCACAAAACTAAGCTGCTATAGCTTAATAGCAAGCTAAACAAGAAGTATGGCACTAGAAAACAATTAAGGCCCTCTAAGAAGAAATCCGCACCCTTAAAACGCCCACGCTAAGCCCTTAAGACTAATTACTATTACTAGAAGCTAACACGCGGAACGCGAGCCCTAAACCAGCAATAGTCGTCCCACTAGTAAAACCGACTACCGCGTTATAACAATCTAAAAAACTGCTAGACCCTTTAGTATTTACTAGTAAATAATAAGAGCTTTAGTTATTTTTAAGCCGGCTTAAGAATAAGCTGACTGGTAATGCTAACCGTTACCTAACTAAAGCTAACTAACTCTATTACGCCCTAAGTTGACTAAAAGGAGATATAGCTAACCTTATTAAACCTCTTTAGCCAAACTTAGTATAAAGCCTAGTTATACTTCTGGAAGCTATATATAGTGACCTAAACCGCCAAGCTACCGCTTAAAGGAAGATAAAATATATAACTTAAGAAAAGAAAAGCTTCCTAGTGTACTTCTCTAAATTTAATTGTTATATAAAAGAAACAGGCTAGAATAACTCCATACTAATTAACAGCCTTATTAAATCTCTAAGCCCTAAACTAAAAATCTCCCTAATTGGTGTAGACCTACTAGGAGCCCTTAACGCCTGCGCAAATGTTATTAATAAATAGTATAATAATATACTACGCCTAACACCAAAGCCCGCTCCTTAATATAATATAACAACCCCGTAAATATCTACTAAGTTATCGTCCTAGCCTAAGTACCCTAACGCTATAGATATCAACACTAGGACCTTAGGATACGCCCTACTAAGGTCCTCTAAATAGGAATAACGCACTAAGCTAGGCCTCTGCTTTAAATATAGAAGTAGCTTCTACCTCTTTAACTACTGCTCTGCCCCCTTTTGAAAATATCTATAAATAGTTAACGCTAGCAGCTGTTTACTGTACTAATCTTCTAGCTACCACCCCTAATTTTTACCTGGTTCCAGCTCTATATCTAGTAAGCACCACTTATAAGGATAAAGTTATAACTAATGTTCTAGAGGAACCCCTTCCCGCTTGCCACTAAAAGGTATATTCTAGAGTTAAGTTGCTTTCCAGAATAGCTATATCACAGGATCTTGTTAAATGCATTAGATATAGCAAACCCTAACTCTTAGGATTATAGTATAACTGTTAACTGCTGTCTTTGGTAGAAAGGTTAATAGGCTAATACTTAAGTCCTAATTAATACAGGAGCTAGCGGCATAGGATTTATTAATAAGATCTTTGTATAAGATAATAGGTTTACCCTAATACCCCTTAACCGGCATATTAACGTATTTAGATTTAATGGTAAACGCACTATCTTAGGCTGTATTACTTATATAGCGGCCCTAAGACTCTAATACCTAAACCATAAAGAATTAGTTAAGCTTTTTGTAACTACCCTAGATTACCTAGTAATTCTTAGATAACCCTAGATAAAGTTATATAAGGTAACTATTAATTAGGATAACCTTAAGCTTCTATTTACTGCCTCCCGTTATAAGTAGAAGTGCCTTATAACTTACTACTTAGACCCTAAACCGAAATCTAAAAAATCCACCAGAATCTACCAGTCTAAAATTTCTATTAATGTCCACCCTACACCTAAAAAGTCTACCCGATTCCACCTATATAAAAATTCCACCGAATTCTACTAACCTAAGAATTCCACTAAATTCCACTAATAGGAGATTTCCACTAACGTCTACTAAGAACCTAAAAACTATACTAAACCACATAAACCAATCCTGACTACTATACCGCCCTAAACCAAGTAGAAGTCCAAGCTTAATATACAAAGGTACTAGAAGAACTGGTATTCTACTATAAAAAGGATACTTAAAGAACCTGAACCTAAATCTGATATTAACTCTATACTTAATACTAAACCTAAAACTAAACAAGAAACCGTATAAGAAACTAAGGATAATCTAAGCTCGCTTAATACCTTAAATATGTATATAATTGGAGCTACCCTATTAGTATAACTCGCTAGAAAACTAGAATATATAATCTTTACTATTACAATGGCTAATATTAAGAAGGCCTTAGCACTAAAGAAGCACACTAACCCTGCTATAAAAGTACTAGTATGCCACTATAAGCACCTGGAGGTATTTTTATAAAAGGAAGCCAAAAAGTTAGTAGAATACCGACTATATAACCACAAGATTGTACTTAAAGAAGGAAAACAGCTAGGATTTAAACCCCTATATAAAATGTCCTAAAACGAACTTAAAGTACTATAAAAGTACTTGGACGAGCACCTGAGTAAAGGATTTATTAAAGTAAGCTTTTTGCCTATAGCTATACCTGTAATCTTTATTAATAAACCCAATAGCGGTCTGCGCTTCTATATAGACTACTAAGCTCTTAACGCTATTACTATTAAGAATTAGTACCCGCTCCTGTTAATTTAAGAGACACTAAACTAATTAAGTAAGGCTCGCTACTATATATAAACTTGACCTTATTCACGTATTTAACCGCCTCTATATTATAAAAGGAGATAAATGGCTTACCGCATTCCGTACTAGATACGGACTATTTAAATACTTAGTAACCCCATTTGGCCTTATAAATACCCCAAGTTCGTTTTAACACTTTGTAAATAATACCCTATAACCTTACCTAGACGTTTTCTGTACTGCTTATATTGACAATATCCTGGTATACAGCAATAACCTAACTAAATATAAGAAATATGTTAACCTTGTCTTAAAAGCTCTGCGTAAAGCTGACCTATAGTTAGATATAGATAAATGCGAATTCTATAAAACGGAAGTCCTGTACCTTGGACTTGTTATTTCTATAGATGGTATATAAATAGACCCAAAGAAGATTAAAGTAATTGTGAACTGGTAAGAACCTAAGAACGTTAAGGACGTAAGAACCTTTATAGGATTTGCTAACTTTTACTAATGGTTTATTAACAACTTCTCTACTCTAGTTTTACCCCTTATAGCTCTAACCTAAAAGGATAAGGCCTTTATCTTTAATAAGGAATATAAGAAGGCCTTTGTCTATCTAAAAGTTATATTTACTACCGCACCTATACTCTAATACTTTAACCCGAACCGAAAGAGTGTTACAGAAGCTAATTTATCTAACTATATTACTAGAGGCATTCTGTCTTAGTATAATAAGGAAGGAGTACTATACCCTATAGTATACTTCTTAAAACAACTAAGTCTAGCTAAATATAACTACGAGATCTATAATAAGGAATTATTGGCCATTATTAAATGTTTTAAATAATGGCGACCCAAACTAGAAGGCGCTAGATTTCCAATTAAGGTCCTTAGTGATTATAAGAATCTATAGTATTTTATAACTATAAAATAGCTAAGTTATTGTTAAGCCCGCTAGTTAGAATATCTGTCCTATTTCTAATTTTTAATTATATACCGCCTAGGCGTTTAAGGTTAGAAACCTAATGCCCTAACTTAACATTTATAAGACATGCTAGTATAAGAAGAAGCGTATGCCTACCGCAATTAAACCCTGCTTTGCCCTAAGCTATTTAACCCTCCTATTAAAGACGTTATAATATACATTCTTAAAATAACTAATCAATCAATTGAATAAATAATAGTCGATGAATACCCAAATAATGAGTTTATCCAAGAAACGCTTAAGCTAATTTAAGACGGCATTAGACGCTTTAAAAGGATTTCTTTAAGTAAATGCGAAGCTTGCGGAGACTGTTTATACTACTAGAACTGTCTAGTTATACCTAACCACGACAAACTTAAGCTCAAGCTCCTTGAACATGCATATAATCTACTCGTAGCCGGCCACCCAGGCTAAGAAAAAACCCTGGAGCTCCTCTAATAAAAGTACTATTAGCCAAATATATATAATATAATAAGAAGGTATGTCTCTAGCTGCTATACCTGCTAATAAGCCAAAGCCTTATATAAGATGTATAATGGCTTTTTAAAGCCACTACCTATTCTAGACCGAAGATAGAAGGACATCTTAATTAACTTTGTCGTTGAGCTCCTTACAAGTAAAGGGTATATAAACATTATAGTAGTTATAGACTAACTATCTAAGATAAAACACTTAATCGCCTGCCCTAATATATCAGCACCTGCTATTGCCCAATTGTTCCTAGATTATATATAGAAACTCTACAGACTTCCTAAAACAATCGTCTCCAATAAAGGTAGATAGTTTGTCTCTATATTTTAGAAAGAACTAACTACCCAACTCTGCATTAAAGCACTATTGTCTATAACATACTACCTAGAAATGGACGGTTAAACGGAACGTGTAAACACTATAATGGAACCGTATATTTGGATATATACGTTATATTTGCAGGACGACTAGATAGACTAGCTTACATTTACTAAGTTTACCGCAAATAACTCCGTCTTAGAAACCACAAAGGTCTCCCTTTTCCTGGCCAACTATAGCTAGCACTCGCGAATGGGTTTTAAACCCTTTAGTAATATCCCTTGCCCCGCTTATTATACCTTATAAGTTATAGAAGTAAATGAATTTATAAAGAAGATAGAATAACTATAAGAGTTCCTTATTAAGAAAATAATATAGGCCCAATCTGTCTATAAAGCCGCAGTAAATAAGAACTGAACCCTAGTACTAGCCTATTAAATTGGTAACTTTGTCTAGCTAAATATAAGAAATCTGAACATAAAATGATCTACTAAGAAACTTAATTGGAAGAACGCCGGCCCTTATAAGGTTAAGAGAGTTGTCTCTCCTTATGCCTACTAATTGAAGCTCCCTAATACGGTTAAAATCTACCCTGTATTTTATATGTTAGTCCTCCGCCCTACTGCCCCTGCATTAGACGCCCTGCCTAGACAGATCTAGGACCCTCCCCTACCAGTTAAAGTAGATGGTAAGGATGAGTACCTCATTAAAAGAATTAATGACATTAAGTATAATAAACAAAAACCCAATATATGTACTCTATAAAATGGAGAGGCTTTTATAAACCTATATAGGAACCCGTTAACTCTGTAGGACTTATATAAGCTGTAGAAGACTTTTACAAACTCTACCCAGAACTATCATAGCCCCATCTCGCAGAAGCTCGAGTTTAAAGGGAGGGTACTGTTATGGGACACCTCCGTAACACCTTATACACGTCTACCTATTTCTACTAACGCAGCAAGAAGAGACTGACCGCGAAATGGCAACCTAATGGCAATCTACGGCAATCTAAGGCAATTTGCTATTACGTAATGGCAACCTACGGCAATCTGCCGTCCTCTACTATATTCCGCCATATTCTGCCAAGTCTACTAAATTCTGCTAAGTTCTGCTAGGACTATGACCTAAAGCCTATTCTGCCCCGTGCACGTATTAACCAAGCAACTAAGTTAACGATATATACCCCTTTCTTCCCGTTTCCTTACCTTCTCTCCTTACGCAACGTCTTAATCTTATTACACAGTTTATATACATAGCTTAATAATATCTACTTCGCTATATATTATCACCACTTGTACTTACTCCGTGATAGGGAGTACCTTTAATAGAGACTTTGCAGAGTAAGCTATTAAGGATTACTCTAATACTACTAAAGGTTTACGGAGAGGAAGGACCTTAGTATATAATAGACGCTTAAAGAGAGCCGAGACACTAATAGATAAGGAGATGTTATATAAGAAGCCAATACCTAAATGCTTAGTATGCGGAATATAAGGACATTCTATTTAGGACTGTTAGTATTTATTTAAAGATAAGAGACCTATAGGGGTTACAATTAGAGATACTTATATTAAAAAGGTATTAAGGAAGGTAGAATAGAATAAAGATCTCGCTAATCTAGTTACTAAAACTAGACTTAAATAAGAAGACGAAGCTTAATAATGACTAGATAAGAGTAAGGGAATCCTACGTCTTAAGGATGTTGCCTTTTATACGGACTTTAATATAAATCTAGTGTTGTTCCATCTACTTTAAAAACAAGAGTACTACTAGGACAATAAAGGAGATAACAATCTTCTAGTTTGGAAGGATAACGCAATTCTATATTAAATGGAAGAACGTTATAGACAATAGACTATTAAATATATCCGATTAGAAAGTCTATTAGCGTTTAATATAAGCTAACTACTACGCGGCTAACGGAAGCGTAGAGTACTATTAAGAGATATTTATCTAGATACGAAAGGTAATGTATAACTATAGTATTTACGTCTAGGTTATCTAGGACTTATAAGCCTTTATTACTTAGCATCAGGTCTTATAAAGGTTCTTAAAATAGAATATTAATAAACCCTATCTTGACCTCTATATTAACTAGACTAACCTTAAGAAAGCGCTAAGAGATTATATTTAAGCCTTTGGCACTATACACCTAAGCTTAAAATAGTACCGCTAAATACTTAGGGGGTATAATTATTGAAAAAGCACGTAAAGGGACAGTAGATTCTTAGCTTAATAAGATCTACCTATAAGAGCTACTATATTGGCGAGTACAACATACTGGACCCTAATAGCCATTACCGTAAAATTCGACCTAAAGATGATACAGAAAGATATAGTTAACGTGTTTATCTATTACAATCTTAATAAAATCGTCTGTTAATAACATTGTCTTCTACTACTAAAAGATAGATAAGAAGAAAGCTTAAGAAGTAATTAAGGAGCTAAGTAAGAAATACTAGATAAGTACCCTTGGCGAGCTAAAATGGTTCCTAAGAATCTATATACTATATAATTATAGCTAGAGGCTCCTGTGGCTATCCCAGGAAGCCTATATTAAGAAGATAGCTAACTAGTATAAGATAGATCTTAAAGGGCGTCTTCTAAACACTCTTATAGCAGAATCAGAACTCCTTCCTACTAATTACTAATTAATCCGTTTAACGCTTCTGTCCCCTAATATAGACCTATTAGTCTATTCTAAATCCCTACTAGCTTTTATAATGCTATATTAGAGAAAAATGGGTTTAGTACTCTATATAGCCACTATAACGTATCTGGATATTACCTTTGCAGTATTATAGCTAGTAAGGTTTAATTAGAACCTAAGCTAAGAGCACTATTAAGCGGCAGATAGAGTAATCTAGTACCTATATAGTATAAGAAGCAGAGTAATCTATTATAGAGGAGATAAGAAAGGAATAAACGGTAGAGAAAGAGATAAAGGATAAGATAACAGAGACAGTAGAGGTAAAGCGTAATCATTTATCTATACTAGCGATATATTATTTATAGACAACTCCATTAATAGAAAGAGCTTATAAGGATATATTATAAAGCTATTTAGGGGACCAATTGCCTGGAGAGTAAATAAGTAAGGTATAGTTATAACGTTAAGCACAGAAGCTAAGTTATTAGCCCTATTACAGAGAGTAAAGAAAGCTATCTTTATTAGTAGGCTGTTTAAAGTAATAATGTTAAGGCTAAATAAGCCCTTAATTATTAACTATAATAACACCTAGATACTCTAATTAATTATAAAAGATACGGTAAAGCTAATCACGAAGCTCTAATACATTAATATTTATTAATACTGGCTATATTAGGAATACGTAACAAGATAAGTACTATTTTAATAGATAATAATAAAGGAGATAATTGCTAATGGATTTATAAAGGCCCTACCTAAGTAGAGGTTCTAAAGCTTTATTAATATAATTAGAATAGTAGATATTAAGGAACGGCTAGCTAAGGAGAAGCAACTAGAGGACCTAAGGGACAATATTAGAGCAAGATAAAAGGATTTAGATAAGATTATAGTTTAATTAACTTATTAATGGACATGAGAAGGTGGTTAGCTTTGACCTTAAAGAGCTTAAAGCTAAGGGGGTATATTAGATAATCTATATTCTCTAAAAGGCGTAGGTTATATATATAAGTTATATGCACAGAGTACGTACACTATAAAGTCTCTTTGTAGCTTAAAGCCCTAGGGGCTTAACACAACCTCATTAATGATTAAGTCAAGATTATTAATCAATTAATCCATTTCATTAATAAATTGCTATATGTGCACTATCTAACATTAATAAGTACTCTGACTTTATTGTTATTATTACTAATCTTTATCCGCATATTACTATAATATCTTAATTTAGCTTATAGAGTTAATCTTATTCTTTATCTAACTCTTTAGTTTCTTTAAGTTCTTATAACTTTAGCTCTTATAGCTAATAGCTTACGCCATACTTAGCATTCTTATAAATTTAGTATGCGTTATTGTAATAAAACGCAAAGTGCTTAATTAAACACTTCTTAGTTCCGTGTAATACACTTATATCCATATTATTGTACTCTAACAACCTAATGCCCTTTACTATATAGTTACTCTAACTACCCCTATAATCTCTAGTAAAATAACCTTATTTCCTACAATTTATATAAGCTTCTTTTTTAAACCATTTTTATTATTATAAAGTCCGTCTAAACGTCTTCTACTACTAAGATTTCTAGTTCAACCTCTGCTTCTTAGTTCTATAATTACTTAATTCTTAACATTTAGGTTTTTATAGTTTCTTATTTTATCTTTTAAATTCTTTAGTGCCGCTTAAGTCCATTAGCTCTAGCCTACCATTTTATAGTTTATAACTCTATATCTATTATTACGTATTCTGCGCCTTATATAACTGTAAAACTCTATCTTGCCCTTTCTTAGCTTGTTCTCTTTAGTAGATTCTATTATTAATCTTTATTAACTAGTTAATTAATTTCTGTATAGTTGTTGCATCTTTATAAAAATTATTACGTCCTAGACTTTTGCTTTAAGTCCCTATTTATGCTATACCATAGGCGCCCTATTATTCTATTTAATCTATATTATAAGTATCTAAAACTACGTTGTGTACTTAATTGCTAAAGTATATTATACCAGATTTTAGGGTTTTCTTTCCGCTATAGTTATTGCCTTAGGGTCTCTAAATATCTACGTTAACCACTTTATAAACCCGTTCCAACTTAAGAATATATACTGTACTTCTTGGTTAGTAGTTAACATACTATTTACCTATATTTCCGTAAGGTAAGGTTTAAACCATTTAAGTGCTCTTCCTAATAGAAATAGTCCTATATACGCTACTTAATCTATAACTATTACTAGTTTCGCTCCTTTCTGTATTACCTTAAAGTGCATTTGCATAAGAAATCCCTTAAGTTTTAACTTTTCCCTAAAGAATTGCTTAATTAAGGGTAACTTAACCTTTGCTGCGCTAATGCCATTAATTCTATCTTTAAGTGCTTTGTTATTATCTTGCAGTTTATTAACTATGTCTTATAACTATTTAACCGTAACTAGTTGCGAATCAGTATCCCTTATACTGGTGTCCCCACTCATATCTAAGGTAGTTACTGCCGTTGATAGTGTTATGATTGGTGCTTTTAGTGGCATATTATTTAACTTTATTAATACCGTAACCAGGTAGTAAATATGTAACGAAGCCTTATAGAAAATACTACGATAGACTTGCTAATAGGCTAGGTGTGTAGGTAAACAAGAAGTTAATAATATAATAATAACTAGTGGAGTGGTTGCTTAATAGATTAACTTTAATTATATTTTAAGATTTACTATAAAGAAAGGAACTATCTAGGTAGGGACTGTGGTTTTTTAAATATATAATGCAACTTCTATAAAATACTAAGTACATAAGGTACGCAAGGTATATTTAGTACGTAACGTTTCTTATAAATCCCATAGATCATATACCAAAACGGTAACGTGACCTGTTACATGACTTGGTTATCCCTTATCCTATAGTTTAACTGGTTTTAACGCCTTCCGCGTTTCTACCACTAGTCCGCTCATGTCCCTTCTTAGTAGCCATACTACTGCTAATATAAGGTCCGTAACAGCTGCTACTATATTATAAATATTATTATAGTTATGGCTAGCGGCTGCGTAACTAAGGCAATAAATAACCTTTTTAAGAAGATCTTCTTAGTCTTTAGTATCGTCTTAGGTAAGGGCTCTAGTATATTCCTAGAATTTAATATAGAATTCATTAAATAAATTGGTAGGGCTTATCTTTAGGGCGTATAGTTTAGCTTAGTTAGTAGCCAGTAGGTTATAGTCTTGGTATATTAGGTTAAGATTATTAAGGACTTTTTAGCAAGACTACTACTTTTAGGGGCTATTGGTTTCCTATTAGGCGAAGAGTCTATTAAATAGTATACCCTTTATTCGCCCAATAATATAGCTAATCTTAGTATCTTTTATAGGGAAAAGGTAGGCGCTTTAAGTTAATTTCTTGCGGATTTACATCTTCTAGTAGCTATATTTCTTATAGTCTCCCTAAAAGACTAGGGGATTAGGGTAATATATATTAGACCCTACGGTAGTAGCTTAGGTTTAATTATTATAGCTTTTATTATTAATACTCTGGTAGGGATTCCTGTTAGGTAAAGCTACTTAGCGCTAACCCTTTATTAAGTGTTAAGTAGGTAAGGTTGCTAGGGGCGTAAGGACTTAAGTAGTGTTATATATAGTAAAGAGGTGTCTAGTATTATTATAAATGTTCTTATTAAGCAAATATTATATGTATTTCATTATGCCCTCATTTTTAGTAACTATAGTAATAAGTGCAATCTTAGCCTGCTTTAACTGTTAGACGTCGCGTTTGGATACGCAGAGGTTATCTTTAGTTTCTTAATACGTGTTATTGGCGAGCGGCTTATAAGCTTATAGGTCTTAGATAATATCGCGATCTTAGGCCGTACGTATCTTAGCTTATATAAGCTTTAGGTAGTAGTTCTATAGAAGGCGGTAGTATTAATTAGGTTCTTATACTACCATTTTTATAAACGTCTTGGCGTCTTATATTTTAATTTTAATAGGTAGTAGCCCTTCTGCTTGCTTGTCTATAGTTATATAGTTAATAAAAGATAAGACATTATTAGTATTCATCTCCTTAGGGGTTAAGGCTAGGGCTAATAAATTAAATTCTCCTAGGATTAATTGGCGTTGTAAGTTAAGTATAGGTACTAGATTGTTCTTTAGGTTTAATATAGTGGCTAGTAAGGAATATTGTCTTACTATTATAGGTTCCTTAGAAGTATAAAGTAAGGTAACTTATAGATATGCTATTTCTAGCAGCGCTTATAGTATTACAGAGATATAGAATTGGTTGTAGGCTAAGCGTTAGTAGTAAAAAAGCGCAACGTAATATTATAGTTTAGGGGTAGTGGCTATAGAGCGTATATATTCGAGGAGTCTATAAGACGTTGCGTAATTAATTATAAGGATTAAGGGCGTAAAGAGGTAATATACTACGCGTAGCTGACATAAGCTATACGTAAGGCGTACACAAGAGTATAGGGCTCTGTTAAGGAGTCTTCTATAGGGGCTCCTATAGTGGTGTTCCATAACACCTATTCTCTTTATAAAAAAGCTAATAGCGGACTCTATTTCTATATTAACTACTATAAACTACTATAAACTAAACTATATAACCCGTAAAGACTAATATCCGCTGCCCTTATTTAAAGAAACACTAGCCTATATAAGTAAGGCTAAGATTTTTATAAAGCTTAATATCCGCTAAGCCTTTTACTATATTAAGAAAACCTAATAAAAGCCTTTATTTTTATATTAACTATTAAAAACTAAACGTTATTACTTAAAAGGATTAGTACCCTGTCCCCCTAATTAATAAAACCCTTATATATCTAAGCTAGGCCAAAATCTTTACTAAACTTAATATTCGCTAAGCTTTTTACCAAATTAAAATAGACTCTATATTAGAAGATTTAATAACATTTTATACCTATTACGGTTCATATAAATATAAAGTCCTTCCTTTTAGACTAATAAATAGGCTAGCTACGTACTAACGGTATATACATAATGTTCTTTTTAATTATCTTAATAAATTCTGCATGGTATACCTAGATAATATTCTTAAGCACTAAGTTTACATTAAAAAGGTTCTAGAAAGGCTGTAAAATACAGGTCTATAAGTTAATATTAAAAAATATATATTTAAAGTAAAACGTACAAAGTACCTTGGGTTTATTATTAGTATAAAAGAAATTAAGGTGGACTCTAAAAAGGTTAAGGCAATCTATAACTAGAAACCCCCCTATACTATAAAAGGGGTCTAATCCTTTTTTAGCTTTTATAATTTCTACTATTAGTTTATCTATAATTATAGGGCCATAGCTAAGCCTCTTATATAACTAACTAGGAATAACACATCTTTTATTTTTAATAATAACTATATAAAAGCCTTTAAGGAGTTAAAGAACCGACTTATCTCCTCCCTAATTCTCTATCACTATAACCTAGACCTAGAGTTAATGCTAGAAATGGACGCCTCCACTAGAGTAGTAGTAGGGGTTCTCTTATAACTATACCTAAATAGCAAGTAGTACCCTATTGCGTTCTTCTTAAAGATAATAGCCCTAGCTAAGTATAACTATATAGTGCATAATAAGGAAATACTGGCTATTATATAATTATTGTCCTAGTAGTATATAGAGCTTAAAAGCACAAACTCTTAAACTAAGGTCTATACTAATTATAAAGCCCTTAAGTATTTTATAATAATTAAGCAACTTACTAGCTAATAGGCCTAGTAGGCTAAAATACTCTTCTAGTTCTTCTTTATAATTATATACTATTCTAGCAGATAAAATATAAAGGCTAATACTTTAACCTAGAGAGAACAGAATATGGGCCTATAAGATAAACTAAAGGCTTAGTATTAGACACGCGCCCTCTTCTATCCTAAATAGCTTAACCTATATATCTTTAAATAACTAAGCTTTAAATAGAATAAGCTAGCACCTATAGAAGGAGAGCTCCTAAATAAGCTAGTAGGACTAATTAATTACATCCTAATTATAAACCGCATAGCTAAATCCCTAAAGGCCCTTCGCAACTAAGCTATAAAAGGTAACCCTAATTTAGAAATAGAAGATAGACTGCTCTTATACTAAAAACAGCTTATAATTTTAGATCTTAATAACCTATAAACAAAGCTAATCCGTAAAGCCCACTATTAAGTCTCTATAGCGCACCCTAGTTAAGACAAAACCCACTAACTACTATTACCCTATTACTATTAGTAAGGACTCCTATCTAATATAGAACGATTTATTAGAAATTGTTATACTTATAAACATATAAATACCCCTAAGGACTAAACTCCTAAATGGCTATAACTACTGCTAGTCCCTAAACACCCTTAGCAACATATTATAATAAACTTTAAATTATTTCTAAAGGACAAATACGGCTATAATATGGCCTTTATAGTAGTTAACCGACTAAGTAAATAAGCCATTTCCCTTCCTTACTTTAAGACTATAACCGTAAAGGATATAGCCTGTATATATATTAATAACATCTACTAGATCTATAGCGCTCTTAAGTTAATTATCTCTAACTATAGATCCTAATTTATATTAGACTTCTAGAATAAATTCTACCGCATCCTTAGAATCTAGATTAGGCTTTTTACTATATTCTACCCTTAAACCAATGGCTAAACCAAGATTATAAACTAGTACCTTAACCAGTAACTTTGCCCCTTTATTAACTATTACTAGGACAACTAGTTGGAACTGCTGCCTATAATAGACTATATACAGCTTATACTCCCTTATAATAGTATAGAAATATTACTATTTAAGTTACTCTATAGATATAAACTATAAATATCCTTTAATTGGGACAGACCTATAAAACCCATAATAACCCGCAAATACCTTAGCTATAAAAAGGCCTAGGTATTTACTAAGAGAATGCATAGAGCCTAAGAGACCGCCTAAGTAATTATAAAAAGAGCATAAAAAAAGAAGGAGGCTAATATAAACTAATATTATTATAAGGTAGACTTCTATATAGAAGATAAGATATAGGTGTTAATAAAGAACTAAAAGACCTAGAGGCTAAGCCGCAAGCTAGAATACTAAATGGTTGGCCCCTATAAGATCCCTAAGAAGGTAGGGCACTCTTTTAAGGTTAAGCTACTAGAGTTAATAAAGATCCACCCTTTCTTCTCCTTAGACAACTATAAAAGGCCGCGGATAGCCTATTACCTAAATAGTATAACGACCCCCTACTGCCAATTTAGATTATAAAAGACAAAGAATAGGAAGTTAAAGAGATCTTAGCAGTTAAAAAGGACTATAGTATCTTAAAATACTGTATAAGCTAGGTAGATTATAATAAAGATCTAAAATAATACCCCGCATCTAATTTTAAGTACTCTCTCTATAAGCTACGTGATTTCTACCTAGCCTATCTTAACCTCCCTAGACTACCACATAAATTAGACAGCTAGATTAAATGCTAGGAAGAAGGGTTAAATAACTGTAATAATAAAGATAATAATAAAGAACTTAAACAAAGCCTAAGGATAGGCTTTTTAGGAGGGAGGGGGGGTGATATAACGGTACTAGAGCGTGTTACCTGCTATATTGCCGTTCCTAGGGCAATTTGCCACTTTCTAGGTAATCTACTAAATTCTACCATATTCTGCTAATACTACTTATAGAGCTAACTAATTAGGATTTTCCATCCCTAGAATGGAAAATCGCTATTAGCTCGCCTATTACTAGCGCCTTGGCGACCCCTTTATATCTTGCCAGTCTCTAACAATCTTCTTCTTCTCCTTAGCTTAGTATTCTTATATAGTAGCAATCTACAAGCTTTGGTTTAGAAGTAGTTATATAAGCCCTTTATAAAGGGCGAGAAAACACATCTATTAATTAAGCCGCTACGCGTTTTAAAGGAGGATTTATATTAAAGGCAAATTAACAATTTTAGAACACGATTTTAAATTAATATTAAGACTTTAAGGCAAGTTCTAAATATATAGCATTAATTTAATTGCCCTTAGCAACTAGCACAACCCTTATATATAGGCACTTGGCTTTACTTCGATTACTATATATAGTTAGTGGCAATTAAGCGAAATTGAATGCCCATAGCGAATCTACAATTTGCTAGAGGGGGGGGAGCTAGTCGTGTAATGCACTGTAGTAAGTTACCTATATATTATATGTTACTTCGCTAGCACTAACTTTATGTAAAGTTTTATGATATAGCAAGAGGTAATAGTAGCTGCCTATAAGGTGACAGGCTTTATACCACCCAGCCACGGTATAAACCCTAAAAGGTAAGCAAGTAACTGGTAAGATGCTAGGCATAGCTGTGTAGAACAATATATATAGGCGAGGTAACTTTGTTACCTAACACTGCCTTAGCCAAAATATCGTTTATAGAACACCCCCCTAAGTTACTAGTTAATTTTATTTATAGAGTATAAAAAAGAGACGCCTTTATATGCTTTATATATAATTAGTTAATCTAGAAATAAATTCCTACTAGTAATAAGGATTATACCCTTAATAATTAAGGACTCCTAAGGCAAAATAATAAGGTCTAAGTACTAAATTATATACTACTATAATAGGAGATCCTTAAGCAGAATCATAACAATCCTATAGGTAGCTACTATGGGTTTAACCATACCTATAAGGTAATCGCGTAAAAGTACGCTTAGATTAGCCTTATTAAAGATCTCTATAAATATCTAGATAACTATAATACCTACTAACGCTATAAATTGCGCTGCTATAAACCCTATAGTAAGCTGCAGCCTCTTTAGGTTTCCACCTAAGCTTAGTAATATTATTTACTTAACTTTATTACGGATTTCCCTAAGTCTAAAACTCTTAATAGTGTAGAGTACAACTCTGTCCTTATCCTTATAGACCATTTTATAAAGCTAGTGCACTACTATTTAGTATATAAAATAATTAATACTACATAACTCGCAGAACTGCTATTTAGAGTCTTTACGTAAATAGGGCCTCTTGTTACGATGACGATATATTATATATAAACGCTAGATAAATAAGCATCAGATTTATAGAATTAATAGCTACATATAGCTGTCGTGGAGACTTAAAGAGGATTGCTAGAAAGCTTAACAAAAATGCAGCTGTGGGCGAATCTATATAGGGGCAATTAGGGTGGACAAACTAGCTGCTAAGCAATATTAAATAAGGAAGGAAGTAAACAAACAAAGAAAGGAATCCTATAACGCCAGCTACGCGTACTACGTAGTGCATATAACAGGCAGTCCTGTAATACCTCTAGATAATATTATCTTTAATAGGGGTAGCGTGTTTATAAGTAAATACTAAAGTACTATATACTACTATCTCTGCGTTTAGCGTAAGCTTAACACCACATTTTATCTATAGATAGATAGTTAGACAAAACACCAGAACTAGGAGCTTAAGGTATACCTACGCATATTTATAAACTAGGAATAGTTTAATTAGGCCTCCTTATTTAATAAAGTAGCTTTTACCTATAACTCTAAGGTTTATACTATAATAAAGTATTCCCCTATTAAGCTCGCCTATAGCTAGCTACTAAATATTTTAGACAGAGTCCTAAATAGCGTCTAAGACGCCTAGTAAGGTAGGAAGGGGTCTAAGTTAATAAATATTAAACTTATAGAGACATATTTATAACACCTACTATAACGGCTTACATAAATACCTCTAAACTAAAGCTTATAGATTGCTATCTAATAAAGATACTAAGCTAAGGAGAAGGAAAGGTGGCCGTGAGGGCTTATATAAACAAATAGGTAGCGCGAGCCGCTAAGGCGCTAGTAGTAGACAAGCTAATGGTAGGCGAGCCAATAGTAAGAAATAGTACTAGACAGTATTAGATAGTATTAAACAATATACCAGGTAGCAAAATATGGCAGAATTTGGCAGGTAACGCGCTCTAGCACTATTACATTACCTCTCCCTCCTAAAAAAGCCTGCCCTTAGGCGTTGTCTAAGCTCCCTATTATTTTCCAAATTGTTATAATTATCTAACCCTTCTTCCTAGCATTTAATCCAGCTGTCTAATTTATGTGGTAGTCTAGGGAGGTTAGGGTAGGCTAGGTAGAAGTCCTATAGCTTATAGGGGGAGTACTTAAAATTAGATGCGATGTACCACTTTAGGTTATTATTATGGCCTACCCAGCTTACGTGGTATTTTAAGACATTACGGACCTTTTTTACTGCTAGGATTTCTTTAACTTCCTATTCTTCGTCCTCTATAATCTAGATTAACAGTAGGGGGTTATTATACTATCCAGGTAGTAGATTATCTACATCCTTTTATAGCTGGTCTAAAGAGAAGATGGGGTAGATCTTTATTAATTCTAGTAGCTTAACCTTAAAAAAATGTCTTACCTTTTAAAGAGTCTTATATAGGCTAGCTATTTAGTAGTCTAGCTTATAGCTTAACCTCTAGGTTTTCTAGTTCTTCGTTAATACCTATGCCTTATCTCCTACTTAGAAGTCTACCTTACAACAATATTAGTTTATATTAAACTTTTTCTTCTCTTACGCCTTTCTTATAATTATTTAAGCAGTCTCCTAGGCTCTATATATTCTCTTAGTAAATGCCTAGGCCTCTTTATAGCTAAGTCATTCGCGGGCTATAGTTGGTTTAGTAGGCCTATTCCAATTAAAGGACGTTTATAGTGTATACCCGTAGAGCAGTTTAAATAGGGACATCCCTATACTGTTATAGGGAGTGTAAGCTATGCATAGTCTATTATGGCAGTAATTCCAACTAGTTGTCCTAATAGTAGTCTATAAAGGGACGTAGTTACTAGTTAAGGTACTAGTTTATAATCTTAGTTGAACTATTAGTCTAGGGATAGAATATAGTAGAGAGCTTAATCTTAATCCTAAGGATATAGCAGAATTTATTTTAGAAATCTAATATAAACTAGGGACTATAGTTAGATATAATTAATTTAGGGGCACCGTAGAATTAATAAATATTATTAATATAGAGGCGGGCTATATCCTTTATAGTTGTGGTCTTAAAATATAGGAGGGAGATAGATTGCTTACATAATTAGCTAATTACTATAAAGGCCGCATTGTGGCTATGGGCGTCCTTTATAAACAACTTAAAGTCTATTATAATATGTTGCCAAGGGCGTTTTAGAACTGGCAGCAGTTATAGCCACCTAGGAGTTTAAGCCCTAGGGGCATCTACGCGTTTATAGGTGTGGCAGTTTCTAATAAATCATGCCATATTAGATAGAAGTCCTCGCTAGTAATAATAGGGCACTAGTAGTTAGTAGGTCTTATCTTAACTAGAGTATGCTATAGAGACTTAACAGTAAGCTTTACGGATTAGCTCTATCTATAGGTTATTAACATCTAGAACTATAAGCTGCTCTTAGTATAAGAGTAGTCCTTCTATTTCTAAATTAGGGCTATCTTTTATAGCTTAGTTATAGAGGGCCTTTAGGGAGTTAGCTATACGGTTTACAGTTAGAATACAATTAATTAGCCCCATTAGTTTATCCAAGACTTCTCCTTTTATAGGTACTAAACCATTCCATTTAGAGTCTAGCTCCTTAAGGATCTGCAGGTTAAGCTATTCAGGGCAAAGGAGGGCACGCGTCCAGTATTAAGCCTTTAGCTTATCCTAAGGTCCTACATCTTATTCCCTTTAGGTTAATGTATCAGCCTTAAAGTTTTGCTTGCTAGAATAATATATAATCGTAAAGAAGAATTAAGAGAGTATTTTAGCCTAGTGGGCTTATTATCTAGTAAGCTGCTTTATAGTTATAAAGTACTCTAGGGCTTTATGATCTATATATATCTTAATTTAGAAGTTTATACCTTTTAGCTCTACACACTCTTAGGATAGTAATTAGATAATAGCTAGCATTTCTTTATTATATACCTTATAGTTATACTTAGCTAGGTCTATTATTTTTAAAAAGAAGGTAATATGGTACTATTTGCCGTCTAGATGTAACTATAATAGGATTTCTACTATAACTCTATTAGGAGCATCTATCTCTAATATTAATTTAAGGTCCAGGTTATAGTAATAAAGGATTTAAGAAGAGATAAGCCAATCTTTTAACTCTCTAAAGGCTTCTATATAGTCATTATTAAAGATAAAAGGCATATCTTACTAGTAAGGTTGTATAAGAGGCTTTACCATAACTTTATAGTCGTGGATAAATTGGTAATAGAAATCATAAAAACTAAGGAAGGACTAGATCCCCTTTATAGTATAAGGGGGTTTCTAGTTATAGATTGCGTTAACCTTCTTAGGGTTAACTTTAATCCTATCTATACTCACTATAAATCCAAAGTACTTTATACATTTTACCCTAAATTTACATTTCTTAATATTAACTTATAAGCCTATATTCCATAATCTCTCTAAGACCTTCTTAATATAAACTTAGTGCTTAAGTTTATTGTCTAAGTATATAAGAATGTCGTCTAGATATGCTATGTAAAATTTATTAAGGTAATTAAAAAGAATATTATTTATGTACCTTTAGTATATAGCCAGTCCGTTTATTAGTCTAAAAGGAAGAACTTTATATTTATAGAACCTATAATAGGTATAGAATATTGTTAAATCTTTAGATGTAGGGTCTATCCTAATCTAGTAAAAAGCTTAGCGGATATTAAGTTTAGTAAAGATCTTTGCCTAGCTTAAATATATAAGGGTTTTATTAATTAAAGGAATAGGATGCCAATCCTTTTAAGTAATATTATTTAGCTTTTAATAGTTAATATAAAAACAAAGGCCTTTATTAGGCTTTTTATAAATAGAATAGGGGAAGTAAAAGGGGCTTAACTTGGCTTAATAAACCCTTTATTAAGGTTATTAATTAAGTACTACTTTATTGCTTTTAGCTTGTCTATTAATTATTAGTAGAGGGGGCTATAGCCTAGTAAATTATTGGCTTCTAATTGAATCTTATAATTATACGTTTTATAAGGGGGTAACTTATCCAAAGCTGCCTTTAAGAATGCGTCCTTGTACTTTATATAGATAGTAGAAAAAAGACGTTTAACTAGTTCCTTATTAGTTGCCTTAGCTGACTTTTCCTCCCTATTATTAATAATTTAGTTAATCTTATATAGGCTCGTTATAAAGACCTTATTATCCTTCCGATATATATTAAAGTAAAACACTATTACGCTAATTATAGCAATGTCTACTATAGGGGGGTTATAAGATAATAAGGGCGTATATAGCTTTAGGGGCTTCTAGGGTATTAGCGTTATTATTACTCCTTTTAGCTCCTATCGCATCTTTTAGAGGTCATCCCTTATATCCTATTAGTACGTTCTTTTCCATACCAGTTAGATCTGCGCAATTTAGATATCGTCTACGCCGCTTTCTGTCCCACTTCTATATACAGAGTCCTCTTCAAATATATTACTTTAGGAGAGTATCTTTATTGGTACAGAGTTCTTTCCTACTTTGTGGCGGGCGTCCTCTTAGGTAAAGGCTAGGTTATAGGCCTAGACATCCTACTAGTAGGTAGGGTCAGCCTTTGCGGCTAATGTCTTGCGGTTAGTATAGATTTCTCTAATAAAGGAGGGTAACTTTAGTCTATTCTCCGGCCAGATAAACTGTCTTTATTAAATGTTTAGCCAAATATTAAAGTAGGATATCCATTTTTGGCCGGGGATTATATTATATAACCCTAGGTCTAGGATACAGAAGAGGATACTAAATTGGCGCTGTCTATTAATAGCAATATATAGCTTTAAGATATAGGTAACCGGCTTACTAGCTTAGCTATTATAGCCTTTTACTTAACAGGCTTCTCTAGTTAGGTGGTGTTTATATTTAAGAACTTAGTAACGTTATTTATATAAGCAGTGTTTATAAAGGCAAAGCTATTTACTCCAGTATTAATAAGGGCAGCTATATTAACTCTATATCCATTTTAAGATACTATACATAAAACTATAAAGTGTTTTCCACCTATTAGCTAATTTAGATTAACCTTTTTAAGATTAATAGGATATCCTAGGGGGGAGTCTTTCCCTAGGGTTCTTTTTTTCCTAACTTATTAAATATTTCTTCTTTCTCTATTTCCTTAATATTACCTATATCTCTTAACTCTAAACAGAATATAGTAAAATAACCATCTTTTCCGCAATTAAAGCACGTAACTATAGTAGGGTTAATTAGGGTATTACAACAAGTACTAGTTAAAGGTGTGGTACGTAGTGGGTTAGGTAAGGCTTGTATATAGGCAGTTATAACTACCTTTAGTATAAGGGTAGTTATAGTTTATCTTCCAACACTAGCTCCTATTAGTATAGTAAATAGGTTCCAGTTGCTATAGGGCCGCTTTAGTTAATTAGAATAAGTATTAATTTATTTTAGTTCTAAATCCAGCAATAAACATTAGGCTGCGAGTTTTTAGTAGGTTAGTAGGTTATTTAAGGCTACCACAATCTTCTCTTATAGGGTTTTTTTTTATATCCATTGTATTATACTACGTACAATACTACGCATGCAGCCTCTAGGCTATGGCGCTATAGTCCTATATACATAAATCCTTTCTAGGCAGCTTAATATGTACTAGTAACTATGTCCTAGTAGTTTATAAATCTCTAATAGAGATTTATAGCTCTCTAATAGAAACTAGATTGCAGCAACTATTAGGTAGTAAGAAAACAGTAGAAAACGATAGAAAATAGTAAAAACCACACAAAATCCTAACGCCTATCCCTGTCCTATTTGTAATTAATTTCTATTCTTTTGCTCTCTACTATTTATCTACTAGGACCTTCTAGAGATCCTACTGTTATTAGCCACTTTCTAGTAGCTATTCCTGTTCTATTTAAAAATAGAAAAAGCACCTCTCTTCCCTTCTTTATACAAAATAGCTTCTCTAAAGATAGAGTACAGCCTAATTGCCGTTGTATTTTTTTTCCTCTTTTCTGTATAGGCTACAATCTAGTAGTAAATGCTTAGGAGTTTGTAGGCACTACATTCTCTAAAGCATCTGTCTTCCTCGTCCTTCCCTATTTGCTTAGAGAAGGATTTAAAGTACCCTTTTCCTAGCTTTAGCTGAAAGAAGGCTAATTGTATTCTTTTGGGATATTTGTCCTTAGGGGCTTTAAAAGAAAAGGGGTATTTTCCCTTACAGATTCTAGTATAGTGTTTTCCTTTGCTTTTATTTTGTTGCCAATTGTTTTTCCACTATTCTAGTATTGTTTCTCTTGCTAGTCTCCCTAAATAGGCTAAAGAGGTATAAGAAGATTGCGTTTTTCTTCTAGAGAGGCCATTTTTAGCCAGTTTATCTGCTATTTCATTTCTATAGATTTCTAGGTGGCTAGGTACCCAATAGAAGTTAATAGAGATATTTTTGCTAGCTAAATAGGAACAGCTTTGCGTAATTTTAAAGACTAGTTCTTACCCTCCAGTAAGAGAATTAAGTTGTATTCTTTTAATAGCCGCTTGGCTATCTATAAAGATATGAACCTGTTTCTCTTCTAGTCTCTATTATTTTAGGTGTTCTAACGCCCTATAGACTGCATAAAGCTCTGCGTCCATAATTTCCATATAGGGCCCTAGATTCCAATTTGTTGCATATTTAATCCTATTTCTCTCTTCTATTTTGCATATAGCTGCTGCACTAGATTTACCATCTTTAGAGTCATCCGTATAGTATATATCTACTAGATCCCATTCTAGGGATTTTTGTAGATTTTCTACTAGTTTTAGATATTCTTGTGTAGCTTCTTTCTTACTACCTCTAGAGATAGAAAAGAGAGCAGAAATAGAAGGAGACCACGGTTTTTGCCATTTTAGAGAGATTCTCTCTATTTTCCAATTATGAACTAGCTTCTGAACTCTAGAAACTAGGGATATTAGTTACGTTTTTGGTTGTAGTAGGTGCCTTATAGTAGAGTTTTTAAAGCTAGAGCTGGAGCTGGAGCTAGCTGCTAGTTCGTCCTTGTCTTTGTTTTCTCTTATAGTTAGACCATTGGCTTATTATATAGGCCCAAATAGTAGTTCTTAGAGAGAACCTAGCCTTTACCTACTAGGTATAAGAATTAAGTCTAAAACTTAGTAAAGGATTAGTTTAATTTTATTATTAGGCAATTATAGTTATAATAGGCATTCTATACTTTATTTAGATTAACATAAATAGCAGCTAGATACTATATTATCTTATTAATAGATATAAACTAAATAAGTAACTTATCCTTAAACTTAGCCTAAAGGTATTACTAGGCGTCCCTAATAGTTTAACTAAAGAGGTAGAGCATTTTAGCTTCTTTAAAGGGAAAATAGTTATAGTTAACATAAAGCTTTCCTTAAACCTAAATTCTCCAGTTCTTAAAGTTAGGTCTATGCCGTTTAATAATAGTAGGGGTTTAGGGAGCCTAATAAACTTTAATTGTTTTATTACCGTATCTATACTCTTTAGTATATTATATTTAATTAAGCAAATAGGTTAACTAAGGCTTTATAAAGGGGAGGCTGGGCTATTTTATAAGGCAGTAAGGCTTTCCAGGATCTCCTTTAAAGTCTCTTATATACTTTAGGCTTAAAGATAATTAACCTTCTAATTAGCTATAAGGGCATAAATCTACTCATATATATCTGTAATATTATTATTATCTTTAATTTCTAATCCTAATTGGATCTTATATTCCTCTTAGGTAAAGGTAAGTCTTTTAAATAAGCTTACTTTAGGTACTATTATTAGCTTCCTAGGGTTTGTCGGAATTATATAATTTAGTTTTAATTCTAGGGTTCTTTAGGGGTGTAGGTTAAGTACAGTCTAGCCTATAAAGTAGGATATTGTTAGGGCCTTCTTAAACATAGTAGTATAAGTTTTTTAATGTCTAAGTATAACGCGTTAACGCGTTATTATAGACAAAGGTCTTCTTTTAGGGTGGGATATTATTAAGGCCTTCCCAGGCAATATAGGGAGAGCTTAGTATAATATAATAGCTTATATAAATACCTCTAAACCAAAGCTTGTGGATTGCTATCTAATAAAGATACTAAGCTAAGGAGAAGGAAAGGTGGTCGTAAGGGCTTATATAAACAAATAGGTAGCGCGAGCCGCTAAGGCGCTAATAGTAGACAAGTCAATAGTAGGTAAGCTAATAGTAAGAAATAGTACCAGACAGTACTAAATAGTATTAGACAGTATACCAAGTAGCAAAATACGGTAGAATTTAGCAGGTAACGCGCTCTAGCACTATTACACCTATGCCTTATATATAAGACAGCGGCGGCGTTAATAATATACGCCTAATAGCTTTAGGCAAAATACCATAATTGTCACCATCTAGCTAAGCATTTCGCCATTAGTAAATAAGTCCTACTCTCTTTTAAGAATATCCGCATAAAACGTCCCTATAAGAAGCTAAATAATAAGTTTATAGGACCGTTTTAGACCCTAAAGTGTATAGAGTAGTAAGTATATAAGCTAGAGCTCCTACCTACTATAGTATAACTCTACCTAGTCTTTTATATCTCCTTACTAAAGCCTTATAAGTTACGCCTTAGGTTTTAACCCCTAGTAGTAAAAGAGCTTAAAAAAGGCAGCTAGGAAGTGGAAGTAATTATAGTACCTTATTAAATAGCTAGGATGGCTAAATAAGTATAATAAATAGAAATATAAGGCATAACTTAAAAATTGTTAATAACTATTAGATAAGTACTGTAAGTAAAACACCTTAACCTTATAGTTAAAGCGTAGGCGAAAAGCAAGCACCGCTGCTAAAATATAACCTATACTAAAGCAGAGCAGAGGACGTCCTAAGGGATTAAAGAACAAGTAACGCTCGCAATAAGAACTACGGCATATATACGGGGTAAAGTATAATTTATTAATATTCTATATAAGCCACACTCTAACGTAACCTAGCTATACTAACGGCTTATAGGCAAAGCTATAGTATACACTGGCAATAAAGCTTAATTTAAAAGCATCCTTCCTAGACCTAGTCCGTTACTCTATTCTATCTTAACAGACTATTTATATATTAGATAAGGATACTGTATACCCTAAACGCACATCATGCGCAGGTATATCGCGACCCTATATTAGAAAATAAAACTAGAATACCGCATGCCCCTAAACTGTCACGGGAGTCACCCGCGCACGTTCGTCCCGTGACACCTACGCACGTACCATCGCAACCCCTATATCTTCGACCACGTTTCCTGACCTGTTCCTGTTCTTTGTCAAACTTTTTGAACCATCACGCGTTAATGTACTTAGCATGGTCAATAGCTATCAATCAAGCTTATTTGTAAACTGCTGAGTCGATCCTTGACATAAACGCACACCTTACATAGGCGCATTGCGACCCAATATTAGATAGAAAGAAGACTTGGATACTATATACCCCTAAACATACCTTATAGGCGCATCTCAACCTAACATTTATGTCTATACTAATAACTTATATACTATTCCACACATATACTATATAGATAACGTATAAGGCTAAAGTATAAGTTAGTGGCGGATTTAACGGGCATATAGCCTTACCGTCCATAAATCTGGCTATATATAAATAACCTATAACCTACCCATAAGGTACTAGCGACCTATCTATATAAGCGATCTTTTAGAATATTTTTAATAGTCTACTAAATTCAGGAAAGCCCTAAATAGACTAATTAAGATTTTCCATTCTAGGGATAAAAAATCGCTATTATCTTAGTTAAATATAAGGAGCCTTAGTAAGGCAGATCTAACCAATTACACAACTTTAACTGGTAGTCGAAGTTCCTTAATGTCCTTGCGCCGCGTATATATACCTATCTCTTTATATGCAAAATCAAGACGCTCTTTCCCCTCTAATTTTTTTTTCCTTATTAAGGTTTTTATAGGGTTTTATTAAGGCTTAAATATATAAAGGATTAGGGACAATCCTTTTTAAAAAGGGGGGCATTATTAGGTAAAACCTAAGTAGATAGTTATACAGCCGTAAGGTATAGGCGACCCTGGGGCAACCTAGGGGTAACTTATCTATAAGGTATGTGCGCTATACATACCTAGGGAAAACCCTTTCTTACCTCGCATACAAACTCCTCCTTTTTCCCTAAGGATTTGTCTATCTATATAATATACCCTATTATTCTATTATTAAGCTCCCTATCTACATCCTTACCTTATAAAGAAGGTATAAAATTAAGAACCTAGGTAACCTTACCTAGTTCCTAGGGATTTAAATAATTTATAACTAAGAAAATAGAAAGATTTAGCTTAGCTAAGACTCCTATATTAACAAAATCGCGATAAGCTTTAAAGTAAAAGTGTGACGGGCTTGTATAAATGCTTCTGAACCAAAGCTTGTAGATTACTACCATATAAGAATACTAAGCTAAGGAGAACAAGGAGAAGAAGACTATTGGAGACTAATAGGATACAAGGGGTCGCTAAGGCGCTAGTGGCAAGCGAGCTAATAGCAATTTTCTATGCCGGGTATAGAAAATCCTAATTGGTTAGCTCTACAAGTAGTGCTAGCAGATTGCCTAGAAATGCGGCAAATTGCCCTAGAAATGGCAATGTAGCAGGTAACGCGCTTTAGCACTATTATATCACCCCCCCCCCCCCTTTCCCAAAAAAGCCTACCCTTAGGCTTTATCTAAGTTCTTTATTATTGTCTAGATTATTATAGTTATCTAACCCCTCTTCCCAGTATTTAATCCAGCTGTTTAATTTACGTAGTAGTCTAGGGAGGTCTAGGTAGGCTAGGTAGGCTAGGTAGAAATCTCGTAGCATATAGGGAGAGTACTTAAAATTAGATGTGGGGTACCATTCTAGGTCTTTGTTATAACCTACCCAGCTTATATAGTATTTTAAGATACTAAGGTCCTTCTTAACTGCTAAGATCTCTTTAACTTCCTACTCTTTGTTCTCTGCAATCTAAATTGGCGGTAGGGGGTTGTTGTACTATCTAGGTAATAAGTTGTCCGTGGCCTTTTATAGTCAGTCTAGAGAGAAAATAGGGTAGATCTTTATTAACTCTAGTAGCTTAACCTTAAAAGAGTGCCCTACCTTTTTAGAGATCTTGTTGAGCCAGCTATTTAATAGTCTAGCTTGTGGCTTGGCCTCTAGGTCTTCTAGTTCTTTATTAACACCTATACCTTATCTCTTATATAGAAGTCTACCTTGCAACAATATTGGTTTATGTTAGCCTCTTTTTTCTCTTATACTTTTTTTATAATTGCCTAGGTAGTCTCCTAGGCTCTATATATTCTTTTAGTAAATATCTAGGCCTCTTTATAGCTGAGGCGTTTGTGGGCTATTACTGGTCCTATAGGTCTATCCTAATTAAAGGATGTTTATAGTTTATATCTATAGAGTAACTTAAATAGTAATATTCCTATACTATTATAAGGGAGCATAAGCTGTGCGTAGTCTATTATAGGCAGTAGTTCCAACTAGTTGTCCTAGTAGTAATTAATAAAGGGGCAAAGTTGCTAGTTAAGGTATTAGTTTATAATCTTGGTTTAGCTATTAGTCTAAGGGTAGAATATAGTAGAGAGCTTAATCTTAATCCTAAAGATACAGTAGAATTTATCTTAGAAGTCTAATATAAACTAGGGTTTATAATTAGAGATAATTAACTTAGGAGCGCTATGGATTTGGTAAATGTTATTAATATATATACGGGCCATATCTTTTGCAGTTATAGTCTTAAATTAGGGGAGGAAAATAGCTTACTTATTTAGTTAGTTAACTACTATAAAGGCTATATTATAGCCATATTTGTCCTTTAGGAATAATTTAAAGTCCATTATAATATGCTATTAAGAGCGTTTAGGGACTAGTAGTGGTTATAACCAACTAGGGGTTTAATCCTTAGGTATATCTACCCGTTTATAAGCATAACAATTCCTAATAAATTGTTCTATATTAGATAGAAGTCCTTACCAGTAGTAGCAAGGCGCTAGTAGTTAGTAGGTCTTGTCTTAACTAGGGTACGCTATAAAGACTTAATAATAGGCTTTACAGATTAGTTCTGTTTATAGGTTATTAATATCTAGAACTATAAGCCGTTCTTAGTATAAAAGCAGTCTATTTTTTATTTCTAAATTAGGGTTACCTTCTATAGCTTAGTTGTGGAGGGCTTTTAGGGATTTGGCTATACAGTTCGCAATTAAAATGCGGTTAATTAATCCTATTAGTTTATCTAGGATTTCTCCTTCTATAGGCGCCAGCTTATTCTGTTTAAAGCTTAGTTCCTTAAGGATATATAGGTTAAACTATTTAGGACAGAGGAGGGCATATATCTGGTGCTAAGCCTTTAGCTTATCCTATAGTTCTACACCTTATTCCCTTTAGGTAAGGGTATTAGCTTTAGAATTTTGCCTACTAAGGCGGTATATAATTATAAAGAAGAATTAGGAGAGTATTTTAGCCCACTTAGCCTATTAACTAGTAAGCTGCTTTGTTGTTATAAAATACTTAAGGGCTTTATAATCAGTATAGACTTTAATCTAAGAGTCTGCGCTTTTAAGCTCTGCGTACTACTAGGATAACAATTATATAATAGCCAGCATTTCCTTATTATATATCTTATAGTTACACTTAGCTAGGGCTATTATCTTTAAGAAAAATGTAATAGGGTACCACTCGCTATCTAGGTATAACTGTAAGAGAACCCTTGCTACTACTCTGTTAGAGGCATCTATTTCCAATGTTAATTTAAGGTCTAGGTTATAGTAATGGAGAACTAGAGAGGAGGTAAGTCGGCCCTTTAACTCCTTAAAAGCTTCTATATAATTATTATTAAAAATAAAAGGCGTATTGTTCTTAGTTAGTTATATAAAAGGCTTAGCTATAACCCTATAGTTATGGATAAACTAATAATAGAAGTTATAGAAGCTAAGAAAGGACTAGATGCCTTTTACTATATAAGGGGGTTTTTAATTATATATTGCCTTAACCTTTTTAGGGTCAATTTTAATTCCCTCTATGCTAATAATAAACCTAAAGTACTTTATTTGTTTTACTCTAAATTTATATTTCTTAATATTAACTTATAGACCTATATTCCGCAGCCTCTTTAGGACCTTTTTAACGTAAACTTAGTGCTTAAGTTTATTGTCTAAGTATGTAAAAATATTATCTAGGTATACTATGCAGAATTTATTAAGGTAGTTAAAAAGAACATTATTTATGTACCGTTAGTACATGGCTAGCCTATTTATTAGTCTAAAAGAAAGGACTTTATATTTATAAGAACCGTAGCAGGTATAGAATATTATTAGATCCTCTAATATAGGGTTTATCCTAATTTAGTAGAAAGCTTAGTGGACATCAAGCTTTATAAAGATTTTAGCTTGGCTTAGATATATAAGGGTCTTATTAATTAGGGGGAGAGGGTAACAATCTTTCTAAATAATAGTGTTTAGTTTCTAATAGTTAATATAGAAGTGGAGGCCTTTATTAAGTTTCTTTATAAATAGGATAGGGAAAGTAAAAGGAGCCTAACTTGGTTCAATAAACCCCCCATAAAGGTTGTTAATTAAGTACTATTTTATAGCTTTTAGTTCTTCTATAGTTTGCCGGTAAAGGGGGCTATAGCTTAAAGAGTTGTTAGCCTCTAGCTAAATCTTATAATTATAGGTTTAGTAGGGGGGTAGTATATCCAAAGCTGCTTTTAAGAACGCGTCTCTATAGTTTAAGAGGTAAGTAGGGAGAAGGCACTTAACTAGTTCTTTATTAATTTCCTCTACTAGCCTTTTTTCCTTCTTATTAATAATCTAGTTAATTTTATATAAGCTAGTTATAAAGACTTTATTATTCTTTTAATATATATTAAAGTAAAAACCTATAGTACTAATTGCCGCGATATCTACTACAGGGATGTTATATAGTAGTAGGGGTGTCCATAGCCTTGGGAGCTTTTAGTATATTAGCGTTGTCCTTACTCCTTTTAGCTCTTACAGCGTCTTTTAAAGATTGTTTTTTATATCCTATTAGTACATCCTCTTCTATACTAGCTAGATTTTTATAATTTAGAAGTTGTCTATATTACTATCCATTTCACTTCTATAAGTAGAGTCCTCCTTAACTGCAGTGCTTTAGGGAAGTATTATTATTATTATGGAATTCCTACTGGCCTTATGGCAGGCATCTTCTTAGGTAAAGGCTAGGTTATAGTCTCTAACATCCTATTAATAAATAGGGTTAGTCTTTACGGCTAATATCTTATAGTTAGTCCAAATTTCTTTAATAAAGGAGGGTAATTTTAGCCTATTTTCTAGCTAGATAAACTATCTTTATTATATATTTAACCAAATATTAAAGTAGGACATCTATTTTTCACTAAGGATTATATTATAGGACCTTAGGTCTAGGATATAAAAGGGGATACTAAACTAGCGTTATTTATTAATAGCAATATATAGCTTTAAGATATAGGTGACCGGCTTACTAGCTTAGCTATTATAGCCTTTTACTTAAATAGGCTTCTCTAGTTAGGTAGCATTTATATTTAAAAACTTAGCAACATTACTTATATAAGCAGTGTTTATAAAGGTAAAGCCATTTACTTTAGTATTAATAAGGGCATTTATATTAACTTTATATCTATTTTAAGATACTATATATAGAACTATAAAGTATTTTCTACCTATTAGCTAACTTAGATTAATCTCTTCTAGATTAATAGAATACCCTAGGGGGAAGTCTTTCCCTAGGGTTCTTCTTTTTCTAACTTATTAGATATTTCTTCTTCCTTTATCTCCTTAATATTATCTATATCCTTTAGCTCTAGGCAGGATATAGTAAAGTAACTATCCTTTTCGCAATTAAAGTATATAACTATAGTAGGGTTAATTAGGGTATTATAATAAGCATCAACTAAAGGTATAGTATATAATAAGTCGGGCAAGGCTTAAGGGTAGGTAGTTATAACCGCTTTTAGTATAAGGGCGGTTATAGTTTATCTTCTAATGCCAGCTCTTATTAGTATAGTAGGTAGGTTCCAGTTGCTATAGAACCTCTTTAGTTAAGGGAAGCGGTAAATGGACACCCCCTAATTAATACGCGGACACCCCCCAATTAATACACGGACACCTCCTACTGATTGAGTTTAGTTCCTTCCCGATCAAGTTAAAATATCACGTAAATTTAAGTTGTTTGCATCTGCATCAGTGCGCGACCGCGCGCCCACGCGTAGTATGCCCGTTATTCTGTTTAAATGCTAATGGCTCGCGATAAGTTAATGTATCAACGCGAATAGAGCCAGCTGGGTAGCCGTGGCGGCGCTCAACAGTTTGATGCTAGGGTGGGGATAGGTAAGGCAAATGCGAGGTAATGTTTTGGGTATAGGGCGCGACGGGCGCGGGCGCGGGCGCGCAGGCGCAGGCGCAATCACAGGCGTACTTGCAGAGGTAGTTTATAGACATTAAGCAGAGGTAGCAGCACCTAAATAAGTTCATGTGGCGCCTTATAGGGTACAGCGCAATTAAGGCATTACAGTTATAAAAGTTATTTGATTTTCGCGATACAGATGCAAACAACTTAAATTTATATAATATTTTAACTTGATTGGGAAGGAACTAAACTTAATTAGTAGGGGGTGTCTGTGTATTGATTGGGGAGTGTCCGCGTATTAATTAGAGGGTGTCCATTTACCGCTTCCCTTAGTTAATTAGAATAAGTATTAATTTATTTTAGTTCTAAATCTAGTAATAAATATTAGGCTATAAGTCTTTAGTAGGTTAGTAGGTTGTCTAAGGCTACTACAATTTTCTCTTATAGTTAGACTGTTAGCTTATTATATAGGTCCAAACGGTAATTTTTAGGGGGAACTTAGCCTTCACCTATTAGGTGTAAGAACTAGGTCTAAAACTTAGTAAAGGATTAGTTTAGTTTTATTATTAGGCGGTTATAGTTATAATAAGCATCCTATACTTTATTTAGATTAACATAGATAGTAGCTAGATACTATATTATTTTATTAACAGATATAAACTAAATAGGTAACTTGTCCTTAAACTTAGCCTAGATGTATTACTAAGCGTCCCTAATAGTTTAACTAAAAAGGTAGAGCATTTTAGCATCTTTAGAGGGGAAATGGTTATAGTTAATATAAAGCTTTCCTTATACCTAGATTCTCTAGTTCTTAAAAGTTAGGTCTATGCTATTTAATAATAATAGGGGGTTAGGGAGCTTAATGGACTTTAATTACTTTATTATCGTGTCCGTATTCTCTAATATATTATATTTAGTTAAGTAAATAGATTAACTAAGTGTTATGGAACCCGACCATAGGGGCCTCTATAGGAGAGCCCCGTGCTCTTGTGTATACCTCGCGTACAACTTATATTAGCTACGCGTGGGTATATCACCTCCTTACGCCCTTAACCCTTATAATCGATCGCGTAACGTCCTGTATACTCCTCGAATATATATATTTAGCTGCCATTGACCCCGTCTCGTAATATTACGTTGCGCCTTTTTTATTACCAACGCCCAGCCTATGACCAATTTTATGTCTCTGCGATACTGTAGGCGCTGCCAGAAGTAGCGTGTCTACGAGTTACCTTACCGCATACTTCTAAAGAATTAATAATAGTAAGACAAAATTCCTTACTAACTACTATATTAAACTCAAAGAATAATCTAATGCCTATACTAAACCTATAACGCCAATTAATCCCAGGAGGATTTAGTTTATTAGCCCTAGCCTTAACCCCTAAGGGGAAGCCTAGTAGCTTAAAAGACTATAATAACCTTAATAAGGTGGACATTAATAATGTCTTATTCTTTATTAACTATATAACCATAGATAAAAAAGCCGAAGGACTACTACCTATTAAGATTAAGATATGAGATGCTAAGATATTTACAAAAATAGTAGCACAAGAATCTAATAAATACTACCGCCTTCTATAGAACTACTACCTAAAGCTTATATGAGCTAAGATGTGTACCGCCTAAGATTGTGATATTATCTAAGACCTATAAGCTTATAAGGCGCTCGCTAATAATACATATTAAGAGATTAAAGATAACCTCTATGTATTTAAACGCGACGTCCAATAACTAAAGAAGGCCGAGATTATACTTATTACTACAGTTACTAAAAGAGAGTGTATAATTAAATACCTACAATCTTAGCTTAATAAGTATATTTGTAACGATACCGGACACCTCTTTACTGTATATAATGCTACCTAAGTCTCTATACCCCTAGCAATCTTACCTACTTAATACTTAATAGAGGGTTAGCGCTAAGCAGCTTTACCTAACGGGAACCCCTACTATAGCAGCGATGATAAAAGCTATAATAATTGAACCTAGACTGCTACCGTAGGGTCTAATATATACTACCCTAATCCTCTAATCTTCTAGGGTAACTATAAGGAATACAGCCACTAAAAGATGTAAATCCGTAAGAAACTGACCTAAAGCGCCTACCTTTTCCCCATAGAAGATACTAAGATTGGCTATATTATTAGACGAATAAAGGGCATCCTGTTTAATAGACTCTTTACTTAATAGGAGACTAGCAGCCCTTAAAGGTGGTAGTCCTACTAGGAAGTCCTTAATAACTTTAACTAAATATACCGCGACTATAACCTAGTGGCCACTAGTTAAGCTAAACTATATGCCCTAAAGATAAGCCCTACTGAATTATTTAATAAGTTTTATGTTAAATTCTAGGAATACACCAGAGTTCTTACCTAAGATAATGCTAAAGACCAAGAAGATCTTCTTAAAAAAGTTACTTATCGCCTTAGTTATATAGCCGCCACAATTATAATAATGTTTATAATATGGTAGCAGCCCTATAGAGGATTGAACGACGGCTAAACTAGATTGCTACTGTAAACCTCTACCTAAAGACCTCCCTATAGAAGCCCTCTGGACCTACTAAACTACCAACACCTACTACCCTAAGTAATACTACTGGTCCTAATATTAACCTCTCTATACTAATATTCCCGTAGAAGCTACTAGACGGAGAGCGTAAGCTACTTTAAAAGCTATAGCGTTGCTATAGATACCATTAAGAAGGCTGCTATAGCTATAGCCCAAACTGCCTAATAGCTAGGTTTAATAGCCGCCGTCTAATACCTAACCCTATACCTTAAATACCAAATATAGTGCTATATGCCACTACCGTATAAGACAAAGACGTAGTAATAGCGGTAGAGTTAGATATGGAAACGGAAAACGCTAGGTCCTAGCCTTAAGTTATAGGTTAGGACGCCCTAATAATAAGGGGATTTATATATTAGCCTGCTTAATAGATAACTTAGTAAAAATAAATGGATAGAAATAGATAGTTTTACCTATAATAGGAATTACTGCCAAAAAATAATATAAAAGCCATTCTATAATTAATTGCGGAGCTACTAATAAATTTATAGATACCTAATTTATGCGTACTTACAACCTATCTACCTTACCCCTTACTAAAGCCCGCGCCCTATAACTCGCTAACAGTAGTTATACTGCACAGAAGATTACCTATATGGTATGACTTTACCTAGATATAAACGGGCATTAGAAAGAACTCTAGGCCTATATTACACCACTTACTAACTACCCTATTATCCTTAGAATAAACTGGCTTAAATAACACAACCCCACTATTAACTAGAAAAAGAGAGAAGTAACCTTTAACTCTAAATACTATAGAGAGACTTACCTAGAGTATAGCCTAGCCGCCTCTACCTACTCCCTAGGTTATTAACCCAAGAAACCCCTTATTACCCCATCCACAACTAACTACCACTATGTAAGTGCCGCGGCCTTCTACCGCATAGTATATAGGAAAGGCTGGACCGTTGCCGCAGCCTCCTAATTACAACTATATAAGCTTAATAAAGAATAGGACTACATCCTCTATAGTAATAGAATAGATATAGCCAACCTTTTAGAAAATAATGCCCTTGTAGAACTCTATAGACTTTTACCTTTAGACTTTAAGAAGTTTATAAAGCTTAAAAAAGGATTTACTAATAAGGAACTCCGCAATCTCCTCCCTAAGAGGTACCATGACTTTATTAACGTGTGCTTATAAAAGAGCGTAGATATACTCCCCCTATATTAACCTAATAACTACGCCATTAATATTAAATAAGGAAAAACGCTACCTTATAAGAGACCCTACCTAATATTAAAAGACAAACTTCTAGTTATTAAAAAGTATATTAACAAGCACCTTAACAAAGGGTTTATTCGCCCTAGCATATCCCTAGCAGCTACCCCTATCCTCCTTACTAAGAAGCTAGGAGGAGGTATTTAATTCTACATTAACTATAGAGGACTTAATGCTATTATAATTAAAAACCAATACCCTGTACCGCTTATATATAAGACTCTTAAACGGCTTAGCTAAGCTAAAATCTATACTAAGCTTAATATTATTGCCGCCTTTAACCGCCTCTAAATATAGGAAGGTAATAAATAGAAAACCGCATTTATATCGCGCTTTAGCTAATTTAAATATACTATTATGCCCTTTAGCGTATGTAACGGCCCAGGCAGCTTCTAAAGCTATATTAATAACGCCATATAGGACTACCTTAACAACTTCTGCTCTACGTACCTTAACAATATATTTATTTATAGTAATGATCCTTTTAAGCATACTAAGCACGTTTAGAAGGTCCTATAGCGCCTTAAAGACGCAGGACTTTATATTAATTTAAAGAAGTGTAAATTCTTAGTTATAGAAGTAAAATACCTTGGACTAATTATTACTACTAAGGGTGTCTATATAGACCCTAAGAAGGTATAAATAATTACCAAATAGTAAACTCCTAACTATATTAAGGATATATAAGCCTTCCTTAGTCTTACTAACTTCTATTAGAAATTTATATACAACTTCTTAGGCATTATAGTACTACTTATAGCAATAATGCAAACGAAGGGTCTTCCTATAAAAGGAAGAAAAATATACCTATATTTTACCTGGACGCCCAAATGTAAGAAGGCGTTTTAAACCCTTAAAGATGCTTTCACTAAAGCACCTATCCTAGCTTATTTTACACTAGGACAGCAACTCTACCTTAAAACTAACTCCTTAGACTATGTTAATACAGGCATCCTTTCTTAGATAAGTGACAACGGCCTCCTCTACCTAATCGCATTCTATTTATCCAAGCTTATACTATAAGAGTGTAACTATAAGATCTATAATAAAGAACTTCTCGCAATTGTATAAGTGTTTAAAGAATTCCAACTAGAACTCTCCTTAGCAGAACCTAACTAGCCAACTAAAGTCCTTACGGATTATTGTAACCTTAAGTACTTTATAACTATAAAGCAACTAAATTAATGCTAAGCACGTTAGAACGAATTTCTCTCCAGTTTTAACTTCAAAATTATATATAGGCTAAGAGTATAAGGTACTAAGCTTAATAGCCTAATACGCCGTTCGCAAGACCTTCCTTAGTTAGAAGATAACCCTTGTAATTAATTCCAATAATAGATAATCCTAAAAGCACAAAACTTGGCCCTAGGTATACTACCCAAGACAAAACTAACTGCCCCTTAGCTTTATACTATAGAACTAGAATTACCCCCTAAAATTAATAAGCTTATTACCGTAGTATATAATATCTCTATTAACCTATTACTGTATTAACTAATTGCCGTAAAGACCGCTAGCACTTATATGCTGCCTACCAACCTCTAAAGCTTAGGCTAGATTAATATGGCAGCTGTCACGGAGTAGGTATAAGCCGGGATACAATGCACTAAACGAGGTAGTAATTGAGAAGGCTACGTACACGTAACTATGCGTGGTTGATATAAAGACATTGGATGAAGAAGAAGAGTCTTCGTGTGCCAGGTACGGGTATAAATAGGGGCTATAGGGGAACGTGCGTAGGTGTCTCGGGACGAACGTGAGCTCGGGTCAAGAACGTCAAAGACGCGCAGAGACGTGAGAACGAGTGAGTCCCGTGACAGCAGCCTTAGAAGTAAAAGAGAATAGGCTCTATTATAGAGGCTGTCTATTTATTCCTAACTTAGAAGACCTATAACGGCAACTAATCCAAATGGCCTACGACCTCTAGTTAAGCGGCTACCTAGGTAAAAGAGGAACCTATAAGCTCCTTAGCCAATACTACTTCTAGCCTAAAATAATAGACTTAGTTAAACGCTTTATAAGTGCCTGCTAGAGCTGTAAGCGTACTAAAGCATTTTATATAAAGTACTAAGGACTACTACACCCTCTACTAATACCTATACGCTAATGGGCAGATATCGCCATAGATTTTATTGTTAACCTACTACCTTATAAACAATATAGCCGAACCTATAAGAACATCCTTATAATAATATGCCGACTTATAAAAGAATAACACTATGTCCCAACTAAAGGCGTAGCTGTAAGCGACGTTGCTGACGCCTTTCTTTGCGAAGTCTACCGACTATATAGGTTACCTAACTCTATTACATCTAACTAAGGCACGCAGTTTGATTCTGACGTATAGAGGTAGATCTGCCAGCACCTTGGTATCTCTGTTAAGATGTCTATATCCTTTTACTATAAAACTGCTAGATAACTAGAAAACACTAACGCTAGCATAAAGGCGTACTTATAATAGGTAGTCGCCTATAGTTAGGACAACTAGGTAGACCACCTTCCGCTAGGTAAATTCGCAGTAAACAACTACGTCTTAGCCACTATAGGACTTACCCCGTTCTTTGCGAATAAAGGTTATTACCTATAATCCGGTATAGAGCCACTAGAGCCTATTAATAAGAAACTGCTATATAGAAAACGCCTTAAGATGCTACTTGCCGATTAATATGCAGACCGTATAAAAGATCTACTTGACTACTATAAAGGAGAGATGGCCTGGGCCTAAGCGAAATAAGCTTACTTTGCTAACCGTTATAGAGCCCCACTACCTAAGATATGTGTTGGTGACTGGGTATAGTTAAATGCACACAATATCTCCACGCAGAGGCCTATAAAGTCACTTGATTATAAGAACCTTGGCTCCTACTAGATTAAACGAGTCATTAATAGGGGAGCCGCATACAAACTAGAGCTTCTGCCTGCCTTAGCTACCCGCGGAGTATAGCCTATATTTTACCTATAGCTACTATACCTTTACTAACCTAACCCTCTACTAGGACAAATATAGCCTAAACCCCTACTAGTACTAATTTGAGATAAGAATAAAGACGAGAACCATGAGGAGTGGACTATTAAACGAATTATTGACTCTAAATACTTTAGTAAAGGCAGAGGACGGCGGCTCTACTATAAAGCCACCTATATAGGATTTGATATAGATTAGCCGGAATAGCAACTATAGGAAGACTTTAAGAATGCAAAGGACCTAATTAGCGATTTCTACTACGCGAACCTATAGAAACCGGGCCTAAGCAGAGATTTCGTGCCTAATCCTCTATGGGAGCCCTTATAGAGTTAAACTGTTATATATCGCCACATAAGGGCAAATTGCTATTAGATTACCGCAGATTGCCGTAAAGTGCGATTACGTGACTGGAAAACTTTGAGATGTTTAGGAACTTTAACCGGCGATTGAAGTTGTCTAATTGGTTAGATTTTAGACGCTAAGGAGAAACTAGCTAATTAGGATTTTCCATCCCTGGGATAGAAAATCGCTATTGGCTCGCCTACTACTAGCGCCTTGGCAACCCCCTTTATACCTTACCAATAACTCCTAAGTCCTAAGTTAGAAGCATTTATATAAGCCTATTACACCTATAACGATATTTCTTCTTATTCTCTATACCCTAAGCGTTCCCCCTATATATATATAGTAACCATAGCGTCACCGGAGCTCCGCCTTAATAGGAGGGGGGGTAGTGTTACGGAACCCAACTGTAGGGGCCTCTATAGGAGAGCCCCGTGCTCTTATATATACCTTGCGTATAGCTTATATTAGCTACGCGTGGGTATATCACCTCCTTACGCCCTTGACCCTTACGATCGATCGCGCAACGTCTTGTATACTCCTCGAATACATATATTTAGCTGCCATTGACCTCGTCCCGTGACACTAAGGCTTTATAAAGGGGAGGCTAGGCTATTATATAAGGCAGAAAGGCTTTCTAGGATCTCCTTTAAAGTCTCTTATATGCTTTAGGCTTAAGGATAATTAACCTTTTAATTGGCTATAAGGGTATAAATCTGCTTATATATACCTGTAGTATTATTATCTTTAATTTCTAATCCTAACTAGATCTTATATTCCTCTTAGGTAGAGGCAGGTCTTTTAAATAAGCTTACTTTAGGTACTATTGTTGGCTTCCTAAGGTTTATTAAAATTATATAATTTAGTTTTAATTCTAGGGTTCTTTTAGGGGTGTAGGTTAAGTATAGTCTAGCCTATAAAGTGGGATATTATTAAGGCCTTCTTAGGTATAGTAGTGTGAGTTTTTTAATGTCTAAGTATAACGCGTTAACGCGTTATTGTAGACAAGGGTCTTCTTTTAGGGTAGGATATTATTAAGGCCTTCTTAGGTATAGTAGTGTGAGTTTTTTAATGTCTAAGTATAACGCGTTAACGCGTTATTATAGACAAAGGTCTTCTTTTAGGGTAGGATATTATTAAGGCCTTCCTAGGCAATATAGGGAGAGCTTAGTATAATATAACGGGCTTATATAAATGCTTCTAAACTAAAGCTTGTAGATTGCTACTATATAAGAATACTAAACTAAGGAGAAAAAGGAGAAGACTGTTAGAGACTAATAAGATATAAGGGGTTGCCAAGGCGGTAGTAGCAAGCAAGCCAATGGCGATTTTCCATGCCAGGCATGGAAAATCCTGATTGGTTAGCTCTACGAGTAGTGCTGGCAGATTGCCCAGAAATGCGGCAAATTGCCCTGGAAACGGCAATGTAGCAGGTAACGCGCTCCAGCACCGTTATAAAAAGATTATTGCAAAATATATATACCTATAGGTATTAAGGAACTTAACCCTAATCTGGAATAAGCCTCTAAGTAAAATATCTATCTTTATTAAAGGAAAGTCAAATCTATGCTATATATAGCTAATATTACTTATCTAGATATGGCGAGAACCGTAAGTTAGCTATTAGAATTTTTATAAAATCTATTACTAATTTACAACGTAGCTGCTATAAGTGTAATTACCTATCTCTATTAAACTAAAACTCTTATAGTTAAGTACTTAAAGGAGAATATAATAAACCACATCTTTATAAAGGTAAGTAATATATTATTTAAAGACAATTTAGTTAGTAGGAAGAGCATAGAAGGCTATTTATTTACCTTATTTAGAGAACTAATTAACTAGCAATTAATTAAGCAAAAATTAGTAACGAAATTAAGCATGGAGTTAAAACTTTTAGCTCTATTATATATAGCTACTAAGTTAATTTAGTGGCAATGATTCTTTAAGGAAGTCGCATTTAATACTAATAAAAAGTAATTAATATACTATAACAATATATAGACAATCCAACTCCTAACAAAAAGCGACACTAAGCTTAATACTAAGCTCTGATATGTTAATATTTATTACTACTAGCTCTACTAGAAAGTTCGTAAAAAAAAGATTAATATTAAATAGGTTCTTACTGCGGATATAATAGCAGATAGCTTAATAAAGGCTCTGCCTTATTAAAAGCATAAGACGTTAGTTTAGTAATTAAACCTTATAGACATTAAGAATCTAATTTAATTTAATTTAGATAATATTTGGGCAAGGTAACTATATAGAGGATTTCTTTAACTTAACACTAAATTGCTATCCTGACTTTTTGGTACTCTACAGCAGCCTAGAAGGCTCTATGCAGCTAGGGGGGTGTGTCAAACTGGATCGGATTTCCTTACCACCATCTTAATACTGGCTTTAAGTCGAGAACCCTATGTCTCAATACCCCGCTACTTACCTCGTATGTCTCATCAAATGTCTCATCAAATGTCTCATTACCTATTTCCATTACCAATTACTGACTAAATAACGACTACATCGTCATTGTATTTACCACCTATTTTATGTATATAGAGAGCTTCTAGAGCCCTCTTTAATAGACAGAGTTCTCATTCCTGATCGTCCGTTCAACACATACAGCAGGACACGAAATCACAGACATTCACCATTCACAGCAATCCACCCAACACTAAGTAGTAAAGCCAGTAATACCCAAAGTAATTATTGGCCAGAACAAATACCCGCTCAAATCTCCGACCCAAAACCCCAACGCCCGAGCCACAGCCGCCCGCACCAACAGCACCAATTGACCCGCAATCCACAGCTCCTTTCCCCTCCCTTTCCAAAAAAACTGACCAAAACAAGCTACGGCTTCCACCGAAACGCCGGATGCTGCCAATCCAAATCCTGCACCTGCTTCACACCCAACCCCTCCAACTCGCGATCCACATTCCGCCTCTCCTTCCTCCGATTATCCCATAGCATCCACCCCAGCAGCGCAATCGACACCAAAAAAATCGTCGTCGACGTCGCCAGATTCAGCCCGTTCCCAATATGATAGTTGGGCGCATCAAACGGCAGGAAACTCCAGGTGGATATCAAGCCCCCGAAATTCCCCACCATGACGTTCGTCCCGATGGCCGCCGAGCGCGCGGTATCGGAGACCACGTTCGCGGCGACCTGCGCGTTGCAGAGGGCCCCAAAGGAGAAGGCGCCGCTGGCGATGAGGAAGACGGCGCCGTAGCGGACGTGCGGGTTCGTGGAGGCTAGGAACATGGTGTAGCCGGCCATCATCAGGGGCGCGCTGAAGATGAAGAACAGGTTGCGGCGGTCAAACCTCCAGCTCAAGAACGGGAATAGCACGGTGAAGAACGCCCCGACGACGTACGGCGGCACGGTGTGCAGCTGCTGCGACACGACGCTGTTGTGCGGGTAGATTGTCCCGACAATGGTGGGCGCGAAGAAGGCGAGGCCCTGGACGGTGATGTTGTCCAGCAGGAAGATGAAAGCGGTGCAGAGGGTCACGGGGCTGAAGATGCCGTGGAGAATCTTGGGCACGTCGAGCTTGTCGAGGACTTCGGTCGTGCCGACGCGCTCGGACTTGACGCGCGCGATTGCGAGGTCTTGTTCGTTTTGTGTCAGCCAGCGTGCGGTGGCGGGGCGGTCCGTCAGCGTGAAGAAGGAGATGACGGAGAGGCCGCACGTGATGATGCCTTCGATAGCGAAGATCATGCGCCAGGTGTGCAGGCTGCCGAAGTGGGATAGCTTGAGGATCCCCGAGGCGAGCAGTCCGCCGAATGCGCCTGCGAGCGGCGCCATGACGATGTAGAGGGAGAGGCGGAAGGCTAGTTCGCTGCGTCGGTACCAACGGGAGAGGTAGTAGGCGATGCCCGGCAGCATGCCGGCTTCAAACAGGCCGAGGAGGAAGCGGACGCCGGAAGCGCTGTGGATGTTGTGCACGAAGGCGGTACAGATGGAGCAGATTCCGAAGCCGAGTGAGATGCTGGGAATGAACCAGCCAGGGCCAATCCATTTACAGGCCATGTTGGATGGGATCTCGAAGATAATATAGGAGATGTAGAAGATGGAGAGAACCCTGTTGTAGTCATAGCCTTTCAGGTGGAGATCCTTCTCGAAACCAGCGAGTTTGGCATTGCCTGCAATAAAACATTGTGAGATTTGAATGCTGAAAATTTACCAAAGATATGACTTACCGATATTGGCACGATCAATAAAACAGAAGAGATAGAGGAGAGAGACGGTGGGAACAATATACAGATCGATCTTCATCCGAAGTCTGGCTTCGGCACCTGGGTCGAATTGGACAAGTGAATGGCCGTACCTAAAGGCAACAGTAAGCGACTTGCAGTTGAATAAGCGAGGGATGAGTATTTACTTGTCTGTGGCAGCGCAGCCTCGCTCGGCAGCCTTATGAGTGAGCTCTTCAGGTGCTATACCATTGTGGCTGACGTAAACATTTTCGTCAGCAAAGTCGATGGGAGAGTGGTCCACAACTTCATTGGCCTGATATTCCGCGACGTGGCAGTCTTTACCAGCCATAGTTGATGATGGAGAAGGAGATGATGGGAGACACAGAAGGACACGAAGGTGAGCGACAGCAGAAGAAGATGCAAGGCCTCGCAGATTATATCTCTACGGTTGGTGCAGGTTGACTGCAAGGCAAATTGTCTGAGGTCGGAGTATCCCATGGCGGGGGAGAGCTGTTCCGACCGATACCGATACACGTGATATTCCGTATTATTTCTACCTCATTCTAGAACGCGTTATATATCGATTTAAGACCCCGGTAAGGGGACACCCCCCTAACTAATTTGCAGACACCCCTAATTTATATCTAAACACCACCTGCCTAATCCAAACACGCGTAGTGATGTTATTTCTACAGTCCAAGAGGCATCTGCCACGATTCCTAGCTCAAGAGAGAGTTTTCGCAGTCGATATGTTGCGTGCGTCCGCAAACAGAGTTGGGATACTCCAGGAAGGGTTGCAAGTCCGCCATGCAATGTCCATCATGGATATTACCCCACGGTCCCCAGCTGAGTCATCGATGGAGGTTTCTTGCTCCGCGACCCGTCAACTACGGGAGAACTGGTGCCGGTTCTCATAATAGTAGCCCGGATAAGGTAGACCGAGGATGTCGCCAGCATTACCACTATATTTGATTTCGAGTTCCGGAGGTGCCCAGTTCAAACCCGTTTGAGGTGGATGGTGAAAAAAAATGTCAAAGTAGCCGTCGCTAGAGATGGCGGAAGCCAGCAGTGTGGGGATCGTAGGCTTTTCGAGCAGTATAGCGCCCCACACCAAGTTGAGGGAAGCTGGACGCCAAGATCGGAAACCGTCCCATCAACGACATATTCCCCAGGTCTAGCCACGGCCCCATGGAGTCGGGAGTCCAGTCCCAGCGAATCCGATAAAATGATGTTTCCAGATTTCAGGTTTCGCGCTCATGGGCAGTGAACGCGTCCCCAGTCTCTCAACAACGGGCGGCCAGGTGCAGGGACGGCGCTGATGACCTCGGTAGAACTAGTCCGGCGCGATTGCTAGGTATAGAGTGGATTGATGATACGGTCAGCTCAGCTTCCACCAGCTTCAAGGATTCTGACCTCAGTTGAGGTGATCTTGAACTCCCCTGGGAGTACGCGACGATACCCCCGGAACCTTGGTCTGAGATTGGCACACATCGATCTCAAGCCAAGCAGTCTAACTGCATGTTAGCCTTGCAGTGGGATATTGAAGTATGGCCAGTTTAGCATAAACAGAACATCCAGGCTCTCAAAACTAGTCAGGTCCAAACGATACGCAGAGGAAGACATGGAGCGATGGTTGCAGTATTGGACGACACCAAGTTTGGAACAACTCCCTCGATAGCCGAGTCTCTCCTCTCAGGCATTGGTAGGCACGGATATTGAGTTCCATTTCTAAGATTGCTGATATGGCAGTCGAGCACTATCGCCACCATCGCGAAAGCTGAAAACATCCAATACGTGCAAAAAGTGGTGTTCACTGTCAGCGATACGGTTTTCTCATTTAACCGGCACACGGAGCCTGCAATAACTCTGGCCGACGAAACGGTTGAGCTCGAATCCAAAAATATCACCAGCAGGGGAGATTCAGCGCTGGAAGTCCATCCATGGTGCGCATCGATGCCAGAGTGGATATACTGCGCTATGGATTTGCAGATGAATTTTTGGTTCGTGTCAAGACTGCGAGATGTAATACTCAGATTGCCGCTATCCATCAGAATGATGGCGATACACCAACTGCGGGACCGCACTAAACCCACGAATTCAATGGCCTGGGCCAGCGTGGCACCATCTTTGTCATTCTAGTGTTGGAAGCAAATCGCCATACCTCAGTGGCTGCGAAAGCGGACAAGTGGATGGAAATGGAGAGAGTATACCAGCCACACTCCCACAGACGGTGTAAAGTGCAAAAGGAAATATTCAATCAAATATCCCTAACCTGGAAGTCGCGACATGGCTTCCACACCCACACGTATTGTGGCTATCAGAGCCTATGCGAGTTCAAATTCGAGGTGGAATAACTTACTTGCTAATATCAAGGCCTAGGCGCCAGAATTGGCATTTTCGCACCTCGTTGCTGCACTGGAACCTGACCCTCGGATGCCGCATTGGAGGTGTATCTCGCCGCCGATATGAGAACCTGAGTGACTGAAGCAGCATCTCTTGCACTGCAATAAGATCCTTGTCAGATCGAACTCAATCCGTGAAGGGTAGGCTAGCATGAAGCTCGGATAAAATGAGATTGGATTCTTTGGCGAAGGGTTTTTTGACGAAGGTCTGCGGATGGACACTAAAAGGCCGAGTACAGCCCGGGAAGTTAGAGGATCACGGACCAGGGGGTTTGGGGATTCAGAATGATGAGTATGGAGGGTCGACTAACCAACGGCAAACAGGTGGGAGGTAAACGCTGCCAGACACGGAACGAGAACGCCGCGAATAATAGCTTCATGGTACGCTCGTCGCTCCAATGGGTTCCATTACCACGTATCTCGATCCAGTTTAAGTAACGTGGATGCCAGGGAGTTTGGGACGGTACGCGGCTCGGTCATCCAGTGCATGCCCGCAGCAGGGTGAGAAACCTGAAGAGATTCTCACCTTCTCAACTCACTCGGATGCCCCACGAGCCGCTCTTCATCGGCTAGGATCCCGAGAACAAACAGCTGCACCCTAGTATCATTAGCCAGAAGTAAACTATTCAGCATTAGCATACTATCGGAAAGCTGTTTCGAACCATTAGCAGCAATTCGTCGGCCCTTAAAATGATATCGGCGATTGAGCGGCGAGCCGTATTTCTGGCGTACAAAGTTGAGCAGTTGCTCAGGTATGGTCGATTAGCCCTGGATAGCGAGCTTCTATAGCACAAGACCACCCTTCTTACGAAAACAGACGGCGCGTGTGTGAACGCACCCGGCGTATTGCTTCCAGTGGCCATATATATCTTAAGGAAGCCTCATCTGGGGTCGGAGCCATTGTCTCAAGGAACGTCGCTGAGTCCGCTGTGCTAATTGATCCATGCGGCAGTTTCGGGCATCAGAGAAAAAATAAACGGAGTTTAAGACCAGAATCAATTGACCAGCACGCAGAGGACGCGCGGCGAAGTCGTGAATGCTGCCGGGCAACGATAACGGCGGTTGTTGGGATCTGAGGCATTGTACCACCAAGGCATCATTCAGTGCAGGGAACATTAGGTGGACCTTGCGAATCAACCTTGGCACGGCACCATCCGTCGACCGCACATCGAACTGTCCGGATTCCTCTCCGACTCTGACTACGTGGTCAAGGCTGCTCGGTAGCCTTTATATGTCAAGAACGACTTGGCAGTCAACGGAAACAACGGGAATGATGAAGATGGCGCCCTAATAACGGTGAGAAGTGAGGCCTCAGATCCCTAGCGTATCGGCAATCTCACACTATGTTCGGGAAGCGACGCCACAATTACTAACTGAGCCGAAAAAGGACTAATATACAAAGCCACAACATTTGAATTCGTGATGTCCGGGCGTCTCGGCCCCGCAGTAGAGAGGCGGCCGATAATAAAATTAAGTTTTTTCCATTTCTATTACCGATGAGATGCGGATCTGCCAGAGACCATGACTTTCCCACCATCTATTTTAAATTATAATTCTTGGTGATACATGTTCGCTTCTTGCTTGTGTAATTAATCCCGTGCCTGTTTCCCGTAGCTTGAAACATTGCCGAATGAAACGGTAGGCTTCAAAATCCTAAGTAATAATTCTAGCTAGCCATTGTCACAACGTCCATTTCCAGTCTCGGGACGGACACAGTCACATTCTCGAACGAGTACAGCACCTCAGATCCAAAAGCAAGATAGCCGAGATAAGTATCCGAGCCGGGACCGCTGAAGTTGCTTAGTCTCTGCAACAGAGGGCTGATGTCGCCGGTAAACGCCGTGACGTTTTGCTGTGCCATCCATGTGAAGACGCGTTGACCAAGATCGTTGTCGCCGTAATAGAGATCGCTGTCAATATCATTAGTCGGTTTTCCAAAGAGGAAAAGCACACACAGCAGATCACCATGCAAGAAGCAGAAGCAGTAGCAGCAGCAGAACATGACATGACACTTACAAAATGGTCCCATTTGCGTCGTGCGTGGCCTGGGAGCCGTCGAAAAGTCCGATGGGGTCGGTTGCGTCGCCCCATCGTCCAAACCAAACCATGACTTCGTACTCGGAATCGGTGGTGCTGGCCGACTTGTTCCTGTCATTCGCCAGGAACATGTCTACGGCGACGTTCGCGTTGACACCGGCCTCGGCCAGGTTGGTGTTGTTGGTCTCGTTGTGAACGTAGTTCCCGAGACCGTATGTCCACTCGATGTCAACGGTCAGGGCGGACAGGTTGGACAGCAGTACGGGGATGGTATCGGGCAACAGGAGCTTGGCATTGGGAAATGCATGCACAGGTGCAGAAGCGGAGCCCGGAGGATAGTGCCATGTCGCCGAGAAACCTGCAGCAAACAACGAGTCTTTAGTTGTTGCGGCGTCTGTGGTGATCTGCGTAGCGGTCAGGGTGGCACGTTCGACAACCAGACAAATGAGTGGGGGTGAACGTGGAGTGGTTACGAGGGAGAACGAAAAGGAAAACAAGAGGAACCAAGAGTGAACAAGAGTGGAGCCCAGAAAGGAGGCTAAGAGAAGCGAGAGCCAAGAGTGCGAGGGGTGCAGGGGTGCAGGGAAGGTGCAGGGAAAGAGCGGGCAACTGCGGCGCAAAACAGCGCCAAGGAGAGATCGGAGGGCGGACAAACATTCATGCAGAGGTCGCCAAGATTCTCTTTGTCGCCCCACTAAGATCGGGTCAGCAGCCGAGACAGACGAGCATCAAGAACGGGACATCGAAAAATGACAGTTGGCGTGAGCTAACCTGGTTGGGATTGACTGCCATCCGAATTAGCGTGATGAGCAAGAGGAAGCTTGAAAGAGAGTTTGGGAATGGTGGTCTGGGTGGTGGTCTGAGTGGTGGTCTGAGTGGTGGTCTGAGTGGTGGTCCGAGTGGCTGCAGATATCTGGGTGGGCTTTGGTTGGCGCAGGGATCGCCTGTCAAAACCTGGTCCGCCCACGATGCGCTGCTAGGGTAACAACCTAACCACAGTCCAACGCAATCAACGCAGCCAACCAGCCAACACGGCCAACGATGCTGGGGATTGCCCCAGTGAATGCAGATGAGTGGAGAGTGAATGCAGGGGCCTTACAAACATATCGTCCTGGAAACGGCGTGATTCCGTACGCCTTCTGGCAGAACGTCTCAGTTGTGAACTTGTGGTGCCTGCCTCCTCCACCGCTTCCTCCACCGCCTCCTCCTCCATTGCCACCTGTCGTGAATCCGTTGAAGTCGCCGCCGTGGAAGATCCGCTGTGACTCTATACCGATGTACACTCCCACTGTCACTGCCACAGGTAGCACGAGCAACGCTCCACTAAGCAGCGAGAGGAGCCACATTGTTGGTCAATGTTGGGCGAGTGCGATGCTGGTATCGAGCTTTCCAAATGGGAGGGACCGAGGGTGCCGTTGATCGATATCGACCACCGTAGGCAAGATGCAGGATCCAAGATGAACCGGTAGGTTCGCAGACATTTTATAATACTGTACCCCAACGCAATGGCGCTGTCCTCCTGTTGTGCCCTGTTGTGTCCTTGAATTTCTCGTATCTCCATAGCTGGCGATCTTGTAGGAGGCTAGCTGCCGCCGACAAATTCAATCGGAGTCTGTTATCTGGTTCATGGGGATCCGGTGTCAGCCACCTGTAGATGCGGTCGGCTGAACGGTGCTCAAGCCTCCGACATTTTCGTCATTATTGTTTTCTTCACAGGCGAAATACCTTGCATTCCACTCATCAATTGTTCTTGTTGTCGGCCAGCACAAGCTTCACTGTTTGCTGCAGCCCGCATACTCCTTCGCTGTAAACATTCGTTTCTCCGGGCCACAATTATGTCGACCATCAGACGCATCGACGATGGGGATTACATTGATATTCAGCAGCAACTCGACAACGAAAACAACAGGAGGAGCTCAGCAACAGCTTCTCAGCAGTCGACAACCTCTACCTTCGTTTCAACACCCAGTGACACCTTAGACGGATTCCGAGAATCTAAATATGAATTGAAAGAGGAATATATCGAGTCTCGCACTCAGAGCCGAGAGGAGATTCAGCACATGTCTACAAGACCTCCATTGGCACGAATGAGCCGCCTGAGGTCTCTTGGAGATCTCTATGCCGAAAGTCCTGAAATCACTCCTTTGGCAACACCTTCTCAGCCTTGGACGCTTGGAAGCGGTAGAAACTCTGTGAATTCTTCGTTTACTACTCCAACTCCTCTGGTATGTTTGCACTCTGGCACTCCAGCAACTCTCTTACTGACCATCCTTTAGAGAAGTGAAGAGCTTCTAAAACCATTGTTCCCATACGCTCCTTCCTCAACACTATTTGACCGAGATTGGGAAAAAGAAGGATCCATAGCCCATCTTCATCGCCGAGACGACCATGAGCAGTTATCAGCATGGAAACGATATCTATACTATCTGACTCCATTCCTAGCTATTGCCACATTGGGGACATATTGGCTCTACTTCACACTGCGAATACTCTTCGTCATTTCCGCCCAGAGAAAATCGCAGGAGACGTTTCCCCTGGCTTGGGCTTTCATCGGAGTTGAAATGGCCACAGCTGTCCCTGTTTTTCTCCAGCTATTTTGGTCTGTATTCATTCTCAAGAGGCGTAATCGTCCCCAGCTACGCCTCGTCGGGAATGACGTGCCAACGGTTGACATTTTCATAACATGCTGTGGAGAGGATGTTGATCTTGTGCTTGACACGACACGCGCGACCTGCGAAGTTGACTACCCTCAAGACCGTTTTCGCGTTATCATCCTGGACGATGCTAACTGCACAGATCTCCGTCAAGCAATTGGCCATTTGGAGGAAATATATCCGAATCTCGTCTACAGGTGCCGACCGAAATTTCCAGGAGTGCCACACCATTTCAAAGCGGGAAATCTCAACTATGGTATCCAGGAAGTCTTGTCCATGCCAGGCGGAGCTTCTCAATATGTGGCAGCTTTGGATGCCGACATGATACCAGAACCGCATTGGCTCAGGGCCGTCATGCCTCACTTGGTGCGAGACCCGAAAATGGCTCTTGCGTGCCCTCCTCAGGCTAGTATATACCTCAGTATTGCATTTATTCTGCTAATCAAGCTGCCAGCTCTTCTACAACGTTCCCCCCAATGACCCTCTATGTCAGAGTCTGGATTTCTTCGTTCATGTATCAGAACCAATCAAAGACGCTTTAGGGGTTGCGTGGTGTACTGGCTCAGGCTATGTTGCGCGGAGAGACGCGCTTGAAGAAATTGGTTTCTTCCCGCAAGGATCCATTGCCGAAGACGTAGCTACATCAACACTCCTTTTAGGAAGAGGATGGAAAACGGCATATGTTCATGAACCATTACAATTCGGCACAGTCCCTGACAGTTTCGGCAGCCATCTTAAGCAAAGAACGAGATGGGTAAGTTTCTTCTCCAGATATGGATCTGCAGAAATTCAATCTAATAAATTTGCTAGGCTCTTGGAACAGTCGAAACATCATTCCAGCTCAAATTCGGCCTCTGGGGCAAGGCGATCGAGAAAATGACTTTCTACCAGCGTCTCTCGACCTTCATTTATGCCGTCCTATCTCTCTTCAACATCATTCTCACAATCTCTCTCTTCGCCCTGCCGGTAGTCCTCATCTCCGGCAAACCTCTCATTGCATACAGCAACGGCACCCAACTCCGCTGGCTAATCCGCGCCTGCTTCGCTTCGCTCTTCACAAACCGCCTGTGCGAGTTCGCCCTCTTCATCCCCGCCGGCTATCAGACCGGCCAGCGCGGCAGCAGGGCCCAGCTCTGGATGAGCCCCTACATCGCCCTCACCATCATCCGGTCCTTCGTGCTGCCCATCTGGCTCGGCGGCCAAAAACAAGCCTTCAAGCCGTCCGGGTCCCTTAAATCGGAGCTGTCAGAGCGCGACCCGGCGGCACGCGCCCCGCTGCTGCGCCGCCTGCGCGTCATCGTCATCAACTACCTCGCGGGCTACCACATCCTGTACGTGTACTTCTGCCTCGCGGCGGTGACGCTGACGACGTCGCGCTGCGCCGCCGAGCAGTACACGATCAACGACCAGCTGATGTGCGGCCTGACGCACGCCTTCTGGCCGCCCATTGCCTGGATCATCGTCGTCAGCGCGTTCTGGATCCCGATTTCCTACGCCATCAATCCGCCCAGCATGCCCGATCGCGAGGCGCTGCTGAACCGCGACCCAAAGTCGGGCATCGCACATCCGACGGAGCAGAGCAAGAAGATTGCGTTTCTGGGCCCGCAGATGGCCATTTGGGAGATCGAGTACGGCCTCTCGACCCTGTTTACCGCGGCGGTGTTTGGCGCCGCTTTCTTTTATTGAGAGGTTGGGAAGGGATTGGTGGTGTTGCTAGGTATCCGCACTGCACCCGGCCAACGCAAAAAGCAGATCTGGAATCGGCGCCCCGCCATCCACTGTCAACCATCGAGCATCTGCCATCTAGTATCGGCATCGAAACGCAAAGGTAAAGGTAAGATACTGTAATGTTTTTTTATATTTCATATTTTATTCAGCTCGCTGAGAGGCGCGCGCCAGCTGCACATATTCAACGCGAAATAGCAACATGCATGGAAATGCACCGTATATAAACCTGGCTCAGAGCGTTGACAACTGGGCACGTAATTACGGGTCTTCTGTACATAGACGGGAACACAAAGGATCCTGGTATTCATAGGGGGAGCATTCTAGATCGGTATATATAGGGCTGAGGCGCATGGCCTCGTTTTGGACTGCGGTATTGCTGGGAATTATACTTAATTAATAGGTGGTTGGGGGACTCTTTTCGTGGCTTGGCAATTGCTTTTGTGACTGCAAGGTGGCATTGGGCGTTTCTTCTGCTCGTGGTTTCCAGGAGTACGGTGGGGCGCCAATCCTGTCGAGGAGGCTTTGGCAGTACTCGTTCCTATTGCTTTTCTAGCGTCCTCTCTCGGCTAGTCAGCATCGCCGCTCTTTATTAGGCGCGACTCATCCTCCGCTCACTCACCGCCCACCCAGCCCACCCTCTGCTCAGGCACCTTCTTTCTCTGATCAACCAATCGTATCCCGTTTTATCGCTTTGTCAACTTTAGACGGTGGAACCCTAACCCTATAAGAACTTTATGTCAGCTGGCAGTGGACCGGATACGAGAAGATAAGCGAAAGGGTTACACCTTCTACCTCGAACGCAAGTAGTTGAGAATTAGCTGCTAATAGTGGGTGAGCAGGACTCGTAACCCCCGTTTATAATACCTCATCACATTTCATGGCAAACGCTTTGTAAAAATCTTAGGAAACTTTACTCCAGTCCAGGAGCCACCCAGTCCCGGGACAATTTACTTTAAATCCCAAGAACCTTCCAGTTCTCTTGACAGAAACATCCAGTAACCGTGATGAATCAACGCGGCCCATCTCATTAATGATTCTTTGCCTCGACGCGTAATCAACCGCTTCACTACGTCTCGGAAACAGGTTAGAAGGTCAACGGGGCCTTGGATTCCTGGTTCACGAACGCGTCTTTCTTCACGTGCCCATGCTTCCTGATAGGAGCGCGTCCACCAGCAAGCATCGTCCGTTAAGATATCCTATGATGCAGACGCCATGCTCGATGCGCCAGAGCATAAGAAGGCCGACAACTAATCCGAGCGGCTCGTCGACAGCAGAGTGCTGTGGAATACCACCGCCGCAGCCAAGTAAGACGGCGTGGGAACTCTGTCTCACGCGACAATTTGCGAGCACAGCTTCTGCTGAAAGTGAACTTCCTGATTCGTGCACCGCACCGGGCAAGCAGTGGGGGTTGACTTGAGGGTGGCATAGCATCATGTGCCGGGCAAGGGCATTGGTCGAGGCTCCTGAGTGACCATGTATATGGCCAAGGAAATCGAAGAAGTCGGCGTTTGCGATTCGTTGCACAGCAAAACGCAGAGCTGGCAACAATCAAATCGGCCTTTCCAAAGTAGCAAATCAATCAAATCATAGGTCCTCGATTTGATTTGTTAATTTAATAATTTGGTAGTAATTTGGTATGTAGAAAAAATTGTAAGCTTTTGCAGTGTGAGGATTAAATAAGCGACTTAATTGTAAATCTATGGAAATTAAGTAAACTAAATACATGAAAGTAGACCCCGAACTCCAAAGTCTATAACTTAATATTTGACTATATCCGAGACATACGAGGGTAGGGTTAATCCTATCTCGGAGCCTCTCAGGCAACAATCTTATGTCTCAGCGCAGTGCTGGTAAACTGTTACAAAAATAGTAATATTAGTGCTGGTGTTGTTCTGGCGAACTTCATATGGTGCCTAGAGTGGAACAACAATCCCCCACCATTAAAATTAACCCAAAACAACACCCTCCTAAACGACCACCACCTTTTAACTCTATTATATTAAACCTTAACGCTACTAAATATAACCTTAACCCTTTTACTAGTATGACGGGCGACCTTACTGAAGACAATCTGCGCGCAATTGCAACGCCTGCTAGTACAGTTGCTCTTAGTGTTGCGCCCTTAGTATCCTCTACTCCAGTGGAGTCTGATGAAATACCGGATGACGGTACCTACTACGGCGGCATCTGCTTCGAACGCCTTCCTAAGTATACAACACCTTCCTCAGACCTCCAGAATAAGCCTCGCCTTAGCCTTCCTGACCGCCTCCAAATGATCGGGCGACCTTATATTGATACTAGTGATGATATTAGGCAGAGGGCAATAGGGAGGCCATATTGGGCACAATTTGGGACGCCTGGAAGGCACCATATAGACCTCCACCATGCCAAGACTTTGGTGTACATACTACCAAATCAAAAGCAAATCAAATCAAACAAATCAGGCTTCTGATTACGTAACAAATCAATTAAATTAAATCAGGCGCTCCAAAACAGCAATCAAATCAAATCTAGGACCTCAATTTGACTTGATTTGATTGTTGCCAGCTCTGGCAAAACGATCCGAAATCTGAGCAGCGCGCACGACGGGTGACCCAATGAACGCCGCAAATCGTCTTGTGTTGGTATTAACCGTTCTCGTGAGTATTGGTTTAAAGGTGCCTTGAAGTGGAAGTGTACGTGGTGCTGGAGGTAACTGCGAAAGCGGCGACGAGACAGTTGCTCGCCAATCATCTGAGGGGATCACCGCTCGGTTCTGGCGAGCCTGAAAATTAACATGCAACAAAGACCGACTGTAGGTGTAGACGATTCGATTTCTCACAGCCAGAATGTTTCCGATTAACTCTTCATCTGGATGCTCATCTGTCAAGGGAGATATTGAGTGCGTGCTCAGTAAGCTTGAACAAGCGACCGGAATCTCAAGAGCATGAAGTGGCACACGGTGGACGTTCCAGACACTGGTAGGACAGAAGACCAGAGTTTCGTCCGGGTCTGTCAACGAGGCTAAAGGATTCACCAAGGCAGCAAGTCTTGCAAATGTAAGTACGCAGATTGCTTGGAGTTTGCGGCACCCGCAGTTAGGTATTCTTGGACCATCGGGTGGTTCTGGGTCCAATGCCTGGCGTCAGACGGTGCAAAATCGGTGATGCGGCTTTAGGTGAAATCCGAGGAACGATCATATATGCAAAGCGTGCGGTACTCCCGAAATATCTGCGATAAACCAATCCACAAACACCAAGCCTTTACCTTCACTTAAAATTGCCCTAATCAATTTTGTCGAAGTCACAGCGTGGTCTCTCAAATTTTCAAAATTTCTGCCTCTTCTTCGCATTCGCCCACGTCTTCCTCAGCTTGTCGAACAGCGTCATGAGCTATCTGAACGGCCGATAGATCCGGCTTCTCACGAGATCTTTCTTTAGAAAGTTGGTTCACTTTAGCTTGCCAGTCCTCCATCAAGTTAGAGACCCGCGACTCGTTTGTGTCCGTATGCCGATCCGTGCCCACGCGCCGAAGAACCGGGCTGCTTAAGTCCAGTCTGTTTCCTGGCCTTATGTTCACATGCTCAGGTGCGTGTTGTTCATGTTCTGCTTTCGTGTCAAAGCCCGGATCCGCAAATTGGTCCTGCGGAGGTTCGCCAAGTCTACCAATTTCTTGCCGTTGTCGTAGCTCCTTCTCAAGTTGCATAGCTGAGTAAAATACTTCTGTTCTAGCTTGAACATTTGGCTGGGAAGGCCTCGATACGGATTAAGAGAGAACAGTTTAGATGAGCTGAGTTGATCCACGAATGGCAGACTTTTGCCACGTTGTATGAAATCCCAAAGCATAAATGCGACTTTATCCTTCTGATCTTTTTTGTCGCTGACTCTATACTCAACTGTCAAGCATGAAATCGCACGGTTGAGGACGTTCTGGTGGCCACCCAGAGCTCCTCTGGTTGAACTTTTGAGTTGTAAGGACACTGAGGTGCCGAATGCGTTCAATTCATTTTGCATGCCGTTGAAAAGATCTTCCGCCTTGTCCTGATATGCCTTGAAGGATGTTAAGTAGTCATCGCCTTCGTGTAACAGAAGCTTGACTTCTCTCAACCTTGCATTCAGGGTGGCTATCTTCCCGAAATCTATCGACAAATGTGAGTTCTCATAGACTTGATAATATTGCTGCGTACTCTTTTCTCAACTCTCGGAGTCGACTATCTAGTAAGTTAGCAGAGTACCGGAAAAGATAGCCATCTAATGCACGCTATCTCTCGACCAGGCCGTTACGAGCCAGGATTTCTTTAAGTTCAGGATCAGGAAAGCTGTCTACATCGTGGACAAATTCGTGGCTCAGCCGGGAAATTACTTCAGGTCCTTAAAATGTCCCCACATGCACTATAAATTTCAGTTTCAGCAGCACGATTATGAGCAATGAAGCAGATTGGTTGAATGTAGAACTGCCGTCGAACCGTCGTTGAATAATTCCAAGCTTAGTTTGTAGACCTCGTTCGTTTAATGGTCTCATGAAAAGCTTCTCCGTTACTACCTCGGCGGTTAACTCTGAGACGACTTGAGAAAACTCCTCTGCTCCAAGATTCCTAATGCCGAGGAATTCCTGCACCAAATGAAGGGCACCATCATCGTTCATAGCTCCAAAACATGCCTTGAGGCGATTCGTAAGAACTGCTTGAACCGGGATATGTACACCTGTGATCGGGTCTTCCCATACAAAGTGCCATGCTCCTCCCAATCCAATACTGGCAGCAAATTCCCGAGGTACGAATCTGGTAATCCTAGAAGCTCTTTGTAGGCAGTCTCTGGCGAATCCTTGTGTCCTAGCACAAGAAAGTAACTATACTTGATATTCTCTTCTCGGTAACGTTCATTGGGTAAGTCCCAGTTATCAGCACTTGCTGTATGAGAGACGTCTCGCAGGAAAAATGGTGATAGTGGGAATTTCGAATCGAATGCCTAGAACCACGCTAGCATACTGCCAAAATCTTCTCGGTACTCCGGGCGCCACTGTCTGCATTTGTTGCTCAGTAAGGGCGGGATATCTCCTTCAATATCATTCTCGATTTCTTCAAGTCGAGTCTGAAAATGGCGTAGTTCCTTCTCCAGGACCTGAGATTTGACCTGGCAGATTCCGAAAACGGAGCCTGGAAAGCCCGCTAGCCTCAATTGACGATCAGGTAGCCTAGCTACGACGAAATCATAGGCGTAACTGTCGCTGATGAGATAAGCGCATTCTTGTGTGATGGCGGGGCATGCCCCTTCCACAATAGTGCTCCCGATAACATTCGAGATGGGCCTGGCTGGTTCTTTGATGACTTCGATCTAGACTACTAATTCCCAAACTCGATGCTTGAATGGGTAGGGTGGGTCGATGAAGAGCAGGACTAGTTAGACTTGAAGTAAGAGATTGAGTTGGAGCTTTGCTATCAGTCGCTCGCGTTGCGCTTAAGACTGCGGTGACTACGGAGAATAAAGTTGTACCTATTTCTATTGCATACAAGCTTCCTTTCATCCTCGGATACGAAAATCCTGTCTTCTTGTCCTTCCAGTTTCCCGTAGCTTCGCTAGCATATCCATGAGGCCACGAACAGCCCCCCTTTTTTTCAAAGCACTTTTTGTGGTCGTTCCGCAAGGCTTTAATGAAGGTGCTTCGTGTCTTATTGGTAGAGTCAGGATTTTCCCTCTCGAAGCGCTAATGCGGACGCTTCCTTGAGCATCGCTGCAAGGCACCGAAACATCCCTGCCGCAGAATGGAGCAGATGTTAACTTAATTACCTCTAATGAAGCAACCTCGTATCTGGCTGCTTCTACATGTTCTAAGCCTTTGGTCAAAGCTTGACAATGAAGCCGCCCCGGGATTTGGACGGTGCAATTACCAAGTTGAGAATAGGAAGGCCAGATGGAAACACCTGTCCCAGAAGCCTTATGAAGACTGCTCTGCAAAAGATTTTAGAGCCCCTTAGCGTCAAGGTGTAATTATTGATATTGCGACTAAGAATTGGCCAGTAAGTGAGCTAATTCATACCCCAAAAATTAGTTTAGAAACAATAGCGCGGAGCTTATTATGCAGTATTGGAGGCTGTGTAAAAGAAGTTCGCGGCCACTGAGGATGCGTGCAGAATTTTTCAACGGAACATTCGCTGTTTTTGCTCTTATTACTCCTGATGTGTCCCAAGCAAACCACATACACAACCGTGTATTTGATTATCCGTGGGATTTTCCTGACCCTAATGCCTCATGGTCTGTTCTATCACGGGCTGTCAGACTGTCAAAACTGGTGTAGCAGGACATAGAAATGTCGTGTTCGCCAAGGCTAGATCGACCTCATTGCCGCCTGATCTCGTTTTGCGGGGGCCCCTGACGTCCGAGCATGAGTCGCCGCGGCGGTTCGCAATAGATCGGCATACCGGCTACAAATATACTGGTCCATCGCTGACCGGACGAGATTGAAATATACCGCCACTGTCTCAGCTTGACATAGTCCTGTCTAATTTCATCCTCGGGAAGAGGGGAATGCTTTCAGAGGCGGTTCCACCGGGATTAAAATCTTGCTGCCTCGCAGCCTTACACGCAGCCTCGCGCGTAGCCTCGCAAGCAGCCTTGTGCTAAGTCAGCCACATCTTTTGGTCCTGCCTCTTTGAAGTTCGTGGCGTTGCTAGCCAGCCAATGAATTACGACATGCATGAGAGCCTACCTTTATACCGCTCAGGATACGAGCTACAATTTAATCAGATAGGGGCGAGAAACACCATGTTTTGAAGTATTTAAGTCGATAGCATTCTTGTTCTTCATGTCATTCGTATAGTCTCTCAAATCTCTAACCATACTCTCGTTTGCTCATTCATTTCGCCTGCACTCCGTCAACATGATCACTACAAGATGCTATGTGCCGTTTTGGCTCATCTTTATAGCGATTCCAGTCATGGCCCTTCCCAGTGAGCCCATTAACGTATTGAAGAGATCACCCGCTCTAGAAGACAGGGAAGAATGCGAAAATCCTAACTGGATTCCTGCTTGTCCAGGTACGCTACTTATATACGTACCTTGAATTATATACGCGAATCAAGCTAATAAACGTCCGACTCAAGGGCTTTTTGCATGCATCCCACCCGGTGGCATATGCTGCTCTGATGGCATCACCTATGTGATGCCCCCGGAAACGTGCCCAGACGGGACGGAACCTGTTGCAACTGCTATCACGGCATTAGTCCCGGCACCGACGATTACAGTAGCACCCACAAGTGTAGCTGCCTCTAGCCAGATTTATTACAACTACATCTGGTACACAACCGAAATCACTTGGTATTACTGGTGGTATTATTACACCTACTACGCCTTATCGACTGTCGTGTCCTCCACGGAGATCACCACCTACACTACCATTTCCGTGAGCGCAACAGACTCGGTAGAAGCTAGTGCTCTGTTCAGCTCTCTTACATACACCATGAACTTCCCGACACCGACACAGGCGACAACTTCACTCATTGGTGTATCACCTACGCCCGTCCCTAGGTCTACTTCCACTTCTACTCCAACCCCTGCTACATCGAGTGTCATAAAATCTACCAGTACAGCGCCAACAACAACTACCTCTCTCGCTGTGTTCACTGGTGCGGCCACAGCTTTGAGAACGAGTGCAACGGTCTTCTGGAGTGGTACTTCGTGGGTGATAGGGGCTGCAGCCTTGATTCCAGGTGTTATGATGATGTGGCTCTGAGCATCAGTTTACGTTCAAGTCAGCCGACGGAAGCATGTGACAGTTCGCGCAACCCTAGTGCCACTAGAAACACCCTGAATCGGAATATACAAGGAAAGTGTTATATTTAGCAGTGTTTGGTCTTATTATTCGTTACACGTTTTGGTAGTGAGTTGGAGGCTGTAATTATTGACAGACTGAATTTTGGCAAATTTTATACGAATATATAAAGAGACGTGGGACTTAATTTCAAGTAGGGGTTTATACAAAATCCACCTCCAAAGTTTCGTTTATTTCAATATCCACCTCCTGCCAATTGAGGCTTACCCGGCGCTTTCAATCCCCCTACTGTGCGGGGGGGCCGCCACCTCAAACGCACCACATGCTCGGGTGCGTACAGGTCGGTCGGACCACGCTAAAATGTCGGCTCGATAGGCGAAACCTCCGCCTACCACACCAAATTTGACTTTTCCTGTCAAACTTTAACCTCACCTTCCACCTTACCTTCCATTACAAATTCATTAAATCCATTCCAAACCGATTCAAAATACAATGTCTAGCACATTAAAGAGCTGCGTAAGCTATCTGCAACCCGTTCTAAATATATTCTAATAGTTTAGGCCACCTATAAAGCCTACCTAAAAATGGAAAGGTGTAACGGAGCCTTGTAGTAGTAACTACAGTGGACTCGTTAATGGGCTGGATATGTAGGTATAAACAATAAGTTAACAATATAATAATAACTAGTGGAGTAGTTGCCTAACAGATTAACTCTAATTGTATTCTAAGATTCACTATAAAGAGAGAACTATCTGGGTAGGGATTGTGGTCCTTTAAATACACAACCATACGCCTAAGAAATCCCTTTGCTCCGTTAATCCGTTGACCTACTGGTTTGTTAATCTGCCCATAGATCCTACGTTCCTCTAATCCCACAGATCACAGATCTAACCACGTAACCTTAGCTACTATTCCTCGTTACATAGTTCCACTAGATCCATCCTGGACTGTGCCTGTATTAACTAACTAGCTTCTGCCGACTCTTCTCCAAGTAGTTATAACATTGTACTTAAGCTGTCCGTAACACCATCTCCCTCCTCTTTATCTTTGTCCTTAAAGATTCCTAACATCTCTAAGTCGTCCACTAGAGGTGTAATATCCGTTTAATTAATCTAGTTAACATCTTTACTTATTATGCCTAAAGCATCTTCCTCTTTGTCTACCGATTATTACAATTATATAGTACTTAAGATTCTTTCTCTAGGTAAGGCTATGCCTTCCTATTCCTGTTGCGCGGATAAGAAGTTAGTATATATTATAATCGCGGCTCCTTCCGGTTACCAACTATCCTCTTATACTAAGTGTACTAAATTAAACATGCGGTCTTCCTATAATATTAGATTAGTTTCTAATACTAAGTATACGCATTCTATAACTCTTAACAGTCTCCTAGTTCCCTAAGTAATTTATTATAGGGTCTTATATTTAATCTAAGGCTAAATATTACGGCACTATTACAGACCCTAGTTAGGGGCTCGGCCAAGCCGAGCCTTAGCCCTATGTATATAGACGTGTCCTTTCCTCAACCTTCTTCTAGTCCTTGTCTTGGAATTCTCATTTACTAACTACCAATAGATTCTGTTCTTTTAACTAAGCCTTTACATTATTCCAAGACCAACCTTAATTCTACCTTATAACGAGCGCGCTAAGGCTTACTTAGGCAAGTTAATTAGCAATACGTTTATTATAGCCTAGAAGAACCGACCTGGCCAATAAACCCTAACCAACCGACCCTAACGCTAGCACCGTACTGCTAAGGACTTAACGCTGGCACTATACTACCAAGGACCAGACAATAATAGCGTAATACACCTACTATCACAACCTAATAATAATCGTGCCAATATACCTGTAATCCACTAACCTAACCCAACCAATAAACCAATTAACCGACCGGAGCTATTCCTAGACAATCAAAATAAAGATATAGAAAGATACGCCTACAGCTTAAAATAGTAAGGGAAAAAGCATATTATAATCCATCGTATAGTATTCCAGTAAAAGCCTAGAATAGAGTTAGCCGGCTACTTAAAGGAGTGCGAGAACTAGACCCAGACCTATCCCTTGCTATAGAGCAAGTAGTGCAGCACATTATATCCAATCTTGCTTAATTATCTATATACTACCCAACCTGCTAACGCGCCTATAGAAGAACCAACTCAACAACAACCGTGCCGATAGCCTATGGAAGAATAGACGCTAGCACCGTACTACTAAAAACTGATAAGAACCAGACGCTAGCACTATACTACCAAGGACAAGAACAAGACGCTGGCACTATACTGCTATAAACTAACAATAACAGCGCTGATATGCCTGCTATTATAATGACCTACGGACCACCTAATAAGATAATACCTACCCCAAATTTTTTTTTTCCTGGCCTTTGTTCGTACGACCCTACTAACCCTACCAATCCTAGGGAGCTCCCGTGGGGAGGATTTAACTAACGGCTTAGGGCGAAGCCTTTTTAAAAGGCAGGGTAGAGAGCTAGGAGATAATAGAGTTCTAGGAGGAATAATAAAGAACGGAAAGCTCCTAGCGATACGTAGTACTAGCCTAGGCTGGGCTATATAGCAGCAGAACTACAGGACTATATATACATATTAACCTCCTAACGTTAGGACTGGCGCCATATGGCCTAAATTTTTTTTTACTAACTACTTGCTACTCTGCCTATAGCTAACCTAATTAACACTTTGCTGCTCTGCCTATAGCTATTAAATTAACTCTTACTGCTCCGCCTATAGTAATAATTTAGAACGGATCTAATGCTAAGAAGGATAACGTAGCTTTCTTAACAGGGAGGACAACTACAAAGCCTAAGGGCAGGCTTTACTAAAGGGGGGGATAATGTTATGGCACTATTACAGACCCTAGTCAGGGGCTCAGCCAAGCCGAGCCTTGGCCCTATATATATAGACGTATCCTTTCCCCAACCTTCTTCTAGTCCTTGTCTTGGAATTCTCATTTACTGGCTACTAATAGATTCTGTTCTTTTGACTAAGCCTTTACACTAAAAAGCTTAAGAGTTTACTTATAGCCGCTTATAATAAACTTTGTTATTCTACTAAGGAATTAGCCCAATTGCTAGAGGCTTAATGCCGTGTATTAGAAGCATCTACTTACGCATTTAAACTTTATTAGACTGCCTTTACTTAGTTAACCCATCTTAAAAGGGGTTATAAGAAGGTACACTCTAAGGAGTTTCGCCTAGTTAAGTAGGGTCTCTATAAGTTAAAAGCAGAAGAGGCTGAGGCGGACTTACGTTTACTAGTAGGGGAAACAACTCTAAGTAGCTTAGTAGGTGCTCCTCTTAGGTCCCCCTTAGGTAACTCATTTTTTAGCAATCCCTCTTTATTAATACTGCCTAACCTGCTTTCCTTTAATACTCCTATACCTTTCCCATAGCGTTCTCTAAGTTGCTTAGTAATTCCTAGGTAGTCTTACTATAGCCTATTTACTTTACTTTATACCATGTTTTACCATCTACGTCCTTATAACTAATAATCTTTAAAACTTGCTATTTGTCTTCTTCCTACCCTCTATACATGTCTGCCTTATAGACTAGTAGCTTAATATTCCCATATACTAGCTCTAGCATTGCGATATGCTATATAGGGTAGATTCTTATTTTAGCTAGTAGGTTTAACTTATATATAACCAATAAAATCCTCTGCTTAATTTTAAAGGGTCCTAGTCTAACATAGTCTAACTTCTTACTTAGTTATCAACTCTTGAAATTTTTATATAGTAGCTACACTTTATCTCCCTCCTTAAGATCTGGTCCCTTAGATCTCTTAGCATTATAGTACTTTTTTATTTATTCTTGTACTAGTTTAGCTATTTCTTTAAGGTTTGCATAAAGATTTATTAGTATCTCCATTCTTTCTTTAGCTGTGCTACTTATCTTTTTTGCTTAATATGGCAATAATAATATTCTTAGTTCATACCCGTAATTCGCTTTAAATAGTAATATTTCTATTCCTTCTTATAGTGTTACGTTGTATATAAACTATATAACTGGTAATAATAATACCTAATTGTTCTATACGTAATTAATATAATGCCTTAGATACTGTTCTAGTATCTAGTTTAGTCTTTCTATTTGTCCGTTTATCTGCGGATAATATGCTGTTAAGGTTACTACGCAAACTCCTTATTCTACCAGAAACACTTCCTAAAATATTGCTATAAATCTTAAATCTCTATCCGATATGATTTTATCTGGTGCTCTATATCTTACAAATACTTCCTTAATATAGATTCTAGTGACATCTTCTACTAATATCTCTTCTATGCATGCTATAAAGTACCCCCACTTTATAAGCTTATCCACTATTACTAAGATCGCATTATAATCTTGTCTACTAATAGGATCTTTTAACTTTAGTAACTTAATAACAAAGTCCTATAATATGACTTCCTATAGTCTTCCTGGTATTTTAATAGGTTATAGCCCTCTATACAGCTTATACCTTATTAGTTTATTTCTCTAGCAATCTAGATATTCCTTTATAACTTATCTTGCTAGTCCCCAGATTACTTAAACAATGTACTCCTCTTAAAGTCTTAATACTAAGCCTATAGCTCTACTATGTCCTTATATTAGTCCCTTATAAAATAACTTAATAAACTCCTTTATAATAGACCTTGGAACATAAGTTGCTTTTCTGTTCTTGTACTGTTCCGTATCTAGATCCTCTACCTATATATCTTAGATCTTTTACATCCAATTACTCTCTGGTAACTTATGGACCTAACTCTCTCTAGTCGCTACAATTTTTAGATAATTATACCTAATTAATCCATCTTGATCTTTTTGCAGTAAAGCCCCTAATGGCTTTTTATTACTTTGCAACTCTGCCTTCCTACTAAGTGCGTCTACTCTTGCATTTTCAGTACCCTTAGTATGCTAAATTTTAAAATAATACTCTGTAAGCATTTCTGCCCATTTAACCTGTCTTTAGTTAAGTTCCTTTATTATTAGGAATCCTATAAGGTTCTTATAGTCCGTTCTAACTATAAATAGTTTTTCTATACCTTGCAAGAATGCTCTCCATTTCTTAAGTGCTGCAACTATACCTAGTAACTCCTTGTTGTAAATGTCATAGTTTAACTCTAGTAGTGTTATCTTTTAACTATAGTACGCTACTAGATACTATACGTCCTAATGCTTCTATAGCAAACATGCTCCTAGTGCAAAGTCTAATGCATCTATCTTAACAACCGTCTCTAACTTTAGTTAATAGATTTTAAGGATTAGTTCCTAGGTAAATAACTCCTTTAGTTCCTTAAATAACTTCTTTTACTCTTCCGCCTAAACCCATAGTTCCTCTTTCTTTATTAGCCTTATAAACAGCTTAATGTTCTTTAACCATTGTATAATAAACCTTCTATAGTAGTTATAAAACCCTAGAAACAATCTTAACTATATAACGTTCTCTAGTTCCTACCAACTTACTATAGCTTTAACTTTCTTCAGGTCCATGCTAATCTTTCCTAGCTTAATAATAAATTCTACAAAATCGGTCTTTCTTGTAAAGAACTCGCATTTCTTAATTGCTACTAGTATCTATTCTTCTTATAGTCTCTTTAAGACCCACTTAACGTATTCTCTATGTTCTTCCTCACTTATTAAGTAGATAATAATATCGTTAAGGTATACTATAACAAACTTATTAAGGTGTTCTCCTAACACACTATTAATTTGCTTTTAGAACGTTGCTAGTGCGTTTATAAGCCTAAATTGTATAACTAATGGTTTATATAGTCCTTCCTTTAACTTAAAGGCTACCTTCCATTTGTCGCCTTCCTTAATTCTAATCTGATAGTACGCCTATCTTAGATCTATCTTTATAAAGATCTTTATGTTGCCTATCCTATCTTAGATTTTGCTAATTAAGGGTAAAGAATACCTATTCTTCCTAGTAATGCCGTTTAACTGTCTATAGTCTATACACATCCTAAGTTTTCCGTTTTTCTTTAGGATAAACAACACTGGATATCCTACTAATAACTGCGATAGTCTAATATATCCCTTTTATAAGTTCTCCTAGACAAACTCTTTAAGCGCTACTAACTCGGTTTTAGTAAGCTTATAGATTGGAAAGAACCTTAGACTTATTCCTAGTTCCAATTCTATCTTATAGTCCTATACTGTATACTCTAACAGCTTTTTACTTTTTGGTGACCATAACTTTTTACTATACTTGTGGTATCTCTTTGGTACATAACTTAAGCCTTACTTAGTCTCTTTGTATGTTGCTCCAACTTAGTACCATACTAACTTGGTTTGCTGTCGCATCTTGCGCTATTAAGTATCTCTAATATCAACTTAACCTATAACCCAATTAATCTTTAAATTATACTCCTATAACTAAGGCATTCCTAGTATCGCCTTGTCCTTCCCTAATGGTAGGATATTAAAAGACATCTTAACTTGTCTCCCTTTAATAGTTAACTAAATAGGTCCTGTTTTAAGATTTATAATACCTCCTCTATAAGCTATCTAATCTCCTAAAATTATTATAAGTAAATACAGGTGTTCCTTCTATCTATATAGTAACCCTATCCTTTCCACTACTACTAATAATATATGGTTTCTTATTACTCCACTATTAATTAGTGCTTTAAACTGTTAATGTTACCACTTAATTTATAAATTTAGGTATCGTCCTTAAATTCCTTTAAGGGTCTAAGGCTCTACCACTGGTTCCCTCTAGTCCTATAGGCCTCCCCTTTTCCTAACTATTGGCTACTAGATCCTACTTATACTTAGTCCTCCTTAGGCCAATACTTAGTTCGCTTTTTTTCCTCTATGTGCTATAGACAAGTATTCTCTAGACAATTCCACCACTATCTTCTATCTAGGTATTTTTCTGTAAGGAATCTTCCTAGTTAAAGTATTAGGTCCCCTTAACTCTGTACTTCTACTAGGTGCTATCTATGTATATACTTAGCATCTCTGTATTTTCTTTTATCTGGTACCTAATATATTCTAGTTAGATACTTCTAGTTTTTATCTTTAGATACTTTATATATATTGTACGTATTATCCATATAAGCTATCCACAATAGTATATAATGCGCTAAGTGACTTAGGTTAACTCTTGGCTTATCTTTAACCTATAGTTTAAACCTCTATTTAACCAATCTAACTGTTAGTCTTTCTTCTATAGGTACTAAAATTTATTGCTTACTTCTCTAGTCCCTAGATCCTTCTTCTAGATTCCTTAACGTTATAATTAATACTCCTTTAATGTAACTTATACGTTTTTCTATAATGGGTTGGTCTTGGACAACTTTTTCGTCCAGCTATATATAGAAATCTTCCTATTTGTTGTTGTGTCATTGCCTATACCACTTCCTATATAACTGGTTTAGTGTGTATAGTCTATCTGTTAGAAAGTACCTTATTATTACTGCGTCGTGACATCCTTTAGTATGTCTTTCCTTAAACCTAGTTGGAATCCCTAGATCCTCTTCTTATTCCAGTTTATTTAACCATTTTACTCTAGGCGTCCCTGCCTTAGGCCTATTAGTGACTCTTTATATAGGTGCTCTGTCCCTGTTATAACTTAGCATACTAGATCTCTTATCTAGTTTCTATTCTTGCTATGTAATAAGTCTTGCTCTAAACTTATCTATAATCTCTTACTTTCTGCGTCTTGCAGCTAAATCCTTAAAGTCATCTTATTTCTTTATCCTGGTATTAACTTTTTAATCTTTAGGCTAAACACTGTGTTTACCTAGGATTAACGTTCTTATTCATTCCCCAAACTTATAGTTCTTAAACTTACGTCCTATACTTATTTGTTTATCTTTAAACTAAGCCATTACTCTTTCCCATCGGTTTTTATCTGTTATGGGTGCTTAAGCCTTCCTCATTACACTTTATAAATCTTAGGTGTGTCTTATCTCATCTTAAAAATCTTAAGCGTCTTATATCTCTTCCTGAGAATCTTAAGCCTATGGCCTTTTGCCTTTTATAAGTAGTAAGCTAGTACTAGCAGTCGTCTACTTGCTTAATCACTTTTAGATATTACTCCTTCTATCTTATAAAGTAATAGATGTTATATCCCATAGTGTTATAATACCCATTACTAATCCACATTCTATAGTGGTTTTAGTCTCTGCTTCTGTTGCATTATTAAGGTTTAAGTGCTCCTAGTTAGCCTCCTGTTCTTCCTTATTACTATTAATTAATAAGTACTCTAACTCCATTATTATTATTACTAATCTTTATCTATATGTTGCTGTAACATCTTAATCCAGCTTATAGAGTTAATTTTATTCTTTACCTAACTCTCCGGTTCCTTTAAGTCCTCTTAACTCTAGCTCTTATAGCCAATAGCTTACGCCGTACTTAGCGTCCCTATAAATTTAGTATACGTTATTGTAATAAAACGCGAAGTGTTTAATTAAACACTCCTTAGTCCCGCGCAATATATCTATATATATATTATTGTACTCTAACGACCTAGTGCCCTTTACCGCATGGTTACTCTAACTACCTCTGTAGTCTTTAACAAAATGACTTTATTTTCCACAATTTATACAAGCTCCGTCTTTAAACCATTTTTCTTACTATAGAGTCCGCCTAAACATCTTCTACTGCTAAGATCCCTAGTTTAGCCTCTACTCCTTAGTCTTATAATTACGTAATCCTTAACCTCTAGATTTCCATAGTTTTTTTATTTATCTCTTAAATTCTTTGGTACTACTTAGGTCTATTAGCTCTGCGCCATTCTATAGTTTTTAACTCTATGTCTGTCGTTGTATACTCTACGCCTTATACAACTATAGAACTCTATCTTGCCCTTTCTTAGATTGTTCCCTTTAGTAGATCCTATTATTAATCTTTATTAATTAATCTATTAAGTCTCTTAGACTTTCCGCATCTTCCATTAGGATAATTACGTCCTGGACTTTAGCCTTAAGTCCCTATTTATACTGTGCCACAAGCACCTTATTATTCCATTTAACCTATATTGCGAGTGTCTGGAACTATATTATATACTCTATTACTAAAGAACGTTGTACTAGGTTTTAAAGCTTCTATTCTACCGTAGTCGTTACTTCTAGGTCTCTAAACATCTACGTTAGTCTCTCCGCAAACCTGTTCTAACTAGTAAATATAAACCATACATCTTGGTTAGTAGTTGTTATACCATTTACTTATATCTTAGTGAAGTAAGGTTTAAACCATTCTAGTACTCTTCCTATTAAGAACAACCCTATATACGCCACTTAATCCATTACTATTACTAGCTTTACTCCTTCCTACATTACCTTAAAGTGCATTTGCATAAGGAACCCTTTAAATTTTAACCTTTCTCCTAAAAACCGTTTAATTAATGGTAACTTAACCTTTACTACTCCAATTCCATTAATGCGTTCTTTAAGTATCCTATTATTATCTAATAAGCGATTAACCATTTCCTATAACTAACCTCTTATAACTACCTATAAGTCCTTATCTGCTATACTAGTGTCTCCTAATCCTAAGATAGTTGCTGCTATGGTCGTAACTGGTGCTTTTAGTGGTATGTTATTTAACTTCTCTTATGTTTTAATACTATAACCTTAGTAGTGAATATGTAATGGAGCCTTATAGTAGTAACTATGGTGGACTTATTAATAGGCTGGGTATATAGGTATAAACAATAAGTTAACAACGTAATAATAACTAGTGGAGTAGTTGCCTAACAGATTAACTCTAATTGTATTCTAAGATTTACTATAAAGAGAGAACTATCTGGGTAGGGATTGTGGTCCTTTAAATATATAACTATACGCCTAAGAAATCCCTTTGCTTTGTTAATCCGTTAACCTACTAGTCTATTAATCTGCCTATAGATCTTATATTCCTTTAATCCTATAGATTATAGATCTAACTATGTAACCTTAGCTACTATTCCTTATTACATAGTTCCACTAAATCTATTCTGGACCGTGCCTATATTAACTAACTAGCTTCCGCCAACTCTTCTCTAAGTAGTTATAATATTGTACTTAAGCTGTCTGTAACAAAAGGCTTCCTAAAGGCGTCGATGCTTTTATTATAGTAAGTAGTTCTAAATATATTTAGAACACGTTCCTAATATAATACTAGTATAGTAATAAGGTGGATTTAACCACAGGGGAGGTTTTCTGTTGGTATAATATCTCGCCTAATCTAGAGAATCCGGTACTATATAGTGTAAGTAGATAAATATATTATGTTTATAATACATTATTAATATATTTATAACGCGTTTAGAAGAAGTTTAAAAATTATAGTGCCCTTAAAAACTATATAAAGAAGTATAGCCTTAGAACTAGGAACATTAAAAAAGGAGGAGCTCCTTCTATTAAGAAGTAGGAAGAAGTAATAAGTATATATTCTAAATATGTTCTTAATCTATTTATAACTAGTTACTAACCTATTACAGCCTTCTATTTTGCTATTATAGCTATATATAATTAGAACGTACTAGGAACTGCTTTTAAATATAATCCTACTAGTTTAAGCCGCTCTGCTACTGCCTAACTCTCTTATACCCCTACTCTAGCTTCCCCTAGCCACCCTTCTAGGACTACTACCCTATAATTAATAGCTCCTATTTAAAAAAAGGTTATGCCTATTAGATTTAAAAGTGGGCCTTAAAAAGGCGATATAAGATATTCCTAATATGTTTATAATATATTCTAATTAAGTTCCTAGTATAACTTTCCAAGAATAGTTACTCTGCTTAAGGAATTAGGTACTAAGGTTCCATATACTAAGTATTTAGACACAACTTCTACTTATAAGTTAATTTGGAACCCGTTTTAAACTAGTTAAGAATATATTCTAAATTTATAAAGGAACACCAAAAGCGAGATCCGACCCATACTGTCCTATAGGGGTTCCTTTCCGTCTTATCTTGTCCGTACGGTCAAGCTAAGAATGAGGATCTCGTCTGTTACTAATACAGCGGCGTTATGTCGTGGCTAGAGGTGAACCTTCAAACCGGAAAAGTAACAGTCCGACCTCTAAGCGGGCTTAGACGGCCCGGGCCACGCGCGCTTAGGCTAAATCTCAACGTTGCCACTAAAGATAAGCCCCTTTCTCGGAAAAGTTAGCAAAATTCTATATACGGCTTAGTTAATGCCTAGAAATACCTAGTACGCCTTAACATAAAATAGGGCGCGGAGTTATATATACTCTAAAAGTATAAGATAATATGTCGCATTTTATAGATTTTCTGAGAAAAAAATTACCATTTAGTCCTTTTTCTAGTACTTAATAGACTGTTATAATAGAACCTAGCGCCAGGTTTCTAAAGGCATATAATTACTAGTAAAATTAGCTTAAAGCTTCTTTAAGACTAAAAAGTAACTGTCTGGTAACCGTCCGGTAATAGTCCAGTAGTAAAGGTAACTATTCTTAAGGGGTGCTACCGGGAATCCGGCCTTATATACTAAAATTTCTAAAAGCAGGTATGCGCCATAGGCACGAATTTTTTTAACATAGTAGATACTAAATCTTATTATAAATTCTAAATACGCATTTATAATTTATTAGAAAAAACGAGAAGTAAAACCGTAAAAAGGGTTTATTGTTTTATTGCGCTAATTAAGATTATTATTATCCTAAGGCCGAGATTCCCCTTTAAGTTCTTAGTATTTCCGAGTAATTTGGTAATTACTCTTATATACCTCCACCTTTAAACCTTTTTAATATACGAAAACTTCATTAAAACCTAGTAATTTTCCTTAATATTCAGCTCTTACCCTTACAGCATTCTCGGTATTAATTGTTTAACATTTTAACCGAGCTTTTAATACTATTTCCATCTATTTTATACGCCTACTCTGCTTAGAGCTTTTATTAACCATAGAAAAGTCCTTCTAAAAAGTAGTTTTACTAGAATACATGCTATATATTAACATAATAGTCTATAAAATAAAGTATAATTAGTAAATATAAGTAGGGCTTTTAATATAAATTAGATATATTAATACCTTTTGCTTTAAATAGCCCTTTTTTAAGGTTTTCTAAGACTCTTTTGCTATGCTACGGTATAATTAAGCCCAATATTTTAATGGAATTGGAACACCTTTCACTTTTATAAGTAAAGAGTAGTGCCAATTATAAAATTGTTAGTTATACAGGGTGACTTACCAATAACGACTACTTAAGTAGGTTATAGTGATGTTGGTTAATAAAGCTTCTTCATTAGAATAAGGGAGGGCGAGGAGCGTAAGGCTCCTCCCCGCGCTAGTGCCGCGGCGGCACGTGATAATATGTGATAACCACTTGCCTTATTTCTAACACTGGCAACTCTTCTTTTATGGTTGTCGTCTATATACATATATTGCTTGGCTAGCGGAACAAATACCAATCCTCTTTACTTACTATTGCCGTTGTAATATAAGTCTCGCTGTCCTAAAGTTTGCCTTTTAGCACGTAGTGCTTCTTGCTTAGGTAGGCGTCGTGTTAGGGCCGCTAAGGCGCTAGTAGTAAGCGAGCCAATGGCGATTTTCTATGCCGGGCATAGAAAATCCTAATTGGCTGGTTGAAATTAGGGTCTATAGAGCGTTATATTCTTACTTCCTTTTAACCCAACCTTCAACCTATACACATAGAGTATTTATATCAACGAATATTTCTAGAGCCTTATTTGGGTTTGCCTTCGTTATTATATCTACTAGGTTGTCTTGGCCATTAATCTATTAAATTTTAAAGAGTTCTTGCCATTTATAGGATTGCTAAAGTGCTATAATGTCGATTATAAGGCGCTTCTTTTTTGTGGTACTAAGCTTGACTAAACACTTATAAAGGGAGTATGAGTTGGTATACACGACTATAGGGATAATAGGAAGTCTGAGTCGATCTATAATTATCTTTAGGGTAGTTCTAATTGCAATTGCTATATTAACTCCGTTAACTATTCTATATATCTCTAACGCTAGAACGCTTCGAGTGACACACTTACTCTTAGTTGAGCTCCAATAGATAAGATTGCCGTGGATTGTGAAGTCATTCTCTCCAGTAGATTTGTTTGTAATAATAATCTTATATCCTAGCTAGGAGCTAAAATCTTTGTTATTTATAAATAATCCATCAATAAATACAAAGAGCTTAGTGGTGGGAAGATTAATAGGCATATAGAGTAGTCCCTGATTGAGATAGTTTATTTACTAGAAAAGACGCTTATTTAGGGCAAGGATATTATCCTTAGTTAGTTTCTAGTGTTGGGCGGCAACAGAGAGATTAAATGAAGCCTTAGGTTAACAAATAGAAGCAACATAAGCTCTATAAGCGCGTTACTCTACGTATTCTTGTTTCAGAGAGTTGATGTTAATAATATTGATCTTCTTACCTTAACCCTTCTGGCGTAAAGCAATAGAATCCTTATTTAGGGAGAGGATGCATCTATTGAAAAGTAATGGTGTTATTAAATTAAGCTTTTCCTTTGGCTTTGCTATAAGATTTGCCTTTACTAGCTTATCTTCTTTAAGAGCTAAAAATTGGTCATCTCCTAAGATAATTGTATTATTAGTTTGTATGCTAACGATTCTAAATAGGGTTTCTGTGGTTATAATAAGAAAGCATAGATCGAATATAGAAGTAGTTATTAAAAGTTTCTCTTTATAGTGCTTGCTGTAGGTAGCCTACTAATAAGTTCCTGCCTCTGCGATTCTATATAATGGCTTAAGCACAACCATGATCGTATCTTCGGGATATTAGTAGCGAATTTGCTTTGGAAGATATGCTAATATTAAGCGCTGAAGGTGCGTTTTTGATTGGGTGTAGGCCTAAGTAATATCTCGCAGATAGACCGCTATTCTATTTTTTATTAAAGAGGGAGCTAGCGTAATAATAACTCGCTAACTAGCTCGTTAAATTATAGGAGATTGCGTAAAAATTACCTCCTTGCTATTATCGTTATAACCTTAGATAATAAGCCTTGATTTCTTAAATGGGGTATTAGTAGCTTTACCTTTAATCTTATTAACTATTCTTAACTTAAAGATACAAACTTCATTAAACTTAGTAGGGTTATACTTCTTAAATTTAAAGACTTCTCTTACAATAAGGCCATTGATCTTCTGCTTATTGGATACTTGGAAAGGAGCTCCTAGGGTTATAATATAACCTTCCTTTTGGAGTTGTTTTATAAGTTCAAAGTCAGCCTTCTCCTTAACTGTTATAAAGGCCATTAATAGCTTAACTCTATTCTTAATAGCGGTAACAAATTGCTCTTCAAAATTAATAAGATGTTGGCAATTTTATAATCCTTTCGGGCGACCTCTACCGCGTCATAGTTGCGGCGTATCTGCTATAATTGTATTAGAATTATAGTCGCCTTCTAGAGCTTATTAATCGTAGCTCTCCTCTAGGGTATCTTCTATAGCATCCTACAAAGGTTTAGAACTGTTATCTTTGTAGTAAGGCTTAATAACAGTTAAACGGAATTAAGTGGGTCTATAAGGCATCTAAATAGTGCAAGTTTAACCATTAATTGTAATAAGTTAATGTGGGCCTAACTACCCTCCCTTTTTACGCCATACGCGTACCTTAGACTGGAGTGGCAGATTAAGTATAGTTAAGGTGTTTAGGCTATTTCTTATTCCTAGTATGTCGTTGACCTAATATGTGGTATAGAGACATCGGACCTCCTTTATTGCCTTGTGAATAGCCTCAGCTTATTACACAATGGAGGGAGATAGTGGAGAATTGTTAGTTATTTAAGGGTAGGCGCCAAAGACTAGTAGTATGGGTACGAGTCTATCCGGGCTAGCGGAATCGTTAATAGCTTTAATAGCCATTTGCAAGGTAAGTTTTTTGCTAGTATCCTCTAGTTCTAAAGAGATAATCTTATATACGCGGCGTAATAGCGCGTAATATTGTTCCACTTTTTTAACGCTATTATGTGCCTTAATAGGGACTTCCTTGACCTTAATTGCTATTGCCTTTATCTGTTATTGAAACTCTATAGATGAAAAGTTCTTTCCTGCATTATAGACGATTTAATTAGGGGGTCCTAGGTAGATATTAATCTAGTATAATTAAAGGGTATTTTATGCGTTTCTAGCTGACATATCCTTTAAGAAGCGTGCGGCTTGGAAGGAGGTTAAGAAGTTAACAACTTGGAGTACTGGCTTGCCGCTAAGATATATAACGTTAACGATAATATAGAAGTTGAAGTTGTAGTTATCTTTAAGGGTGAACTTGAATCGGCCAGGGGACTTCTGGTTTATTTAGTAGTGATAGTAGTACTTTATAAGATGCTTAATTGCCTTAACCTTAACTTTATAGCCTGCTTGCTAAAGAACCCTAAGTAATTGGTAAACAAATAGGTGGCTAAAATGACAGTATAGTTAATATAACTTTGACTTAGTTAAATGGCTCTAAGCAACACTCTTTTCTGGTTAATAAAGGAGTAACTAGGGGTGACCCTACTTGCATATAATAGGCACCTGATTATCTTCCTAAATAAGTATATTCTTGAGGTTATTAAGCTTGACGCTTAATTTATCTATATCTCTAATGCAAAATAGGAATGGGGTGTTCGTGGGGATAATGTGGAAAGTGATATACCCTAAGGGGGTTTGGACCCTAATTATACCAAAAGAGATTGTAGTACCCTTGCTAAAACGAATCGTGTATTAGCCTACCGTTGAATGGTTAATCTAGATAGAGCTATTAAGCTACTAAAGGGTTCGAACTTGAGGTTCTCCTATTATAGATACTCCTGCGGCTTTAGTGTCTGGTATAATACCATAGAAGACGTTCGCCGAGTATCTATTATTAAAGGAGAATATGGAACTCTCCTTTAGCTTATTAAAGATATCTAACTTCGTGATAGAGTGGAGCGTAGATTGGTTATTTAGAACAGCAATGGTTTGTATGCCATTTACCTCACCATACTTAGTAAAGTATTGGTTAGGAGAGTAGTCCTCAATTTCTATATCTATAAGGAGCTGTTTGGCCTTATTAACCTTACCCTTAAGATCTTCTATGCCTTCATATTGAACCAGAAAGCTTTGGAAGTAAGCCATAGTGACCTTACGATTTTTAATGTTTCTTGCACTCTGGCGAAACTTATTATATGCCTTCTTTTGTTTATTAAGAGAATGCCTAGTTAACCAGCAATTCGGTTTCTTACAAACATAGCACTTTTTTTGGCGATTACTTTAGAATGAACCTCTATAAGGACCTCCACCTTTGCTTTATGGTTATTGATTATACCCTCTGCCATATTACCTACTACAGCCACCATATGTTCGATTAGTCCAGTTGTAATTGTATTGGTCGGGCGGGTTAATCGAAGTAGGTTAAAGTTAGGCGTTAAATTGCTATACTTTTTAAGAGCGTAGAGCGGTGCTAATAGAAGATCTTAATTGAGCACACACTCCTTCATAAGTATTTGCAGGATTAAAGAGAGCAAGGTTATATTCTTTAATGCCTTGGTATGTATTAATAACTTAATTACGTAGGCTAAAATCCTCTTAATATAATTCGGATAAACTACGCTAAATTGTCTAAAGTTGATTAAAGAGCTTTTAAAGATAATTAAGCCAAGGGACACCTAGGTTTGTAGCAATGATCCTTAAAAAAGTAGTCTCTCTCTATTCTAATATATACTGCTGCTTGTTTTCTTCTGTTTCGAAGTGGTATTTTAACTCATATATTATGCGGTTAAAATTGTATCCTTTTCCTGCTAAATGATTATAATAGAAGGTACTAGCTTGGCCCTTAAGCATAACGGAATAAACGTTGTAGTATTTATTAGACTCTATTCCTACCTTCTAGCAATAGTTATAGAAGATGCGTAGTTTCGAATTGAGAATATTATATAATTCCCCACCAAACTTCTTCTCCTAATCCGAATAGAGCTTCGCAAGCTCTGTAAGCAATTTTGAACTGCCTCCGATTTGAGATTAAGATAGAGGAGGTAGGAGTTGCATTGCAGGCTGTAGTGGGGATGTAGGTCTAGTTGGTGGGGTCCAAAGGCTATTAGATCGTAAAGTAGGGGGATCTTGTGCTTGCTAAAGGGCAGTAGTTAAAGTTGTGGGTTGAATTGGTTAATATAGGGGAGTTAAAGACGGAGGTAGAAGCGTCTCTAATGGTGTATTACTTGGGTTCTATTGTGAATTGAGCTTCCTTATAGTGCGTAGTTGGTGCTTAATCTCTTGTGGAGTCTATTTGTGCTCTTCTTTTGTGTTAATAACTTACTCCTAAATGTTATCTCCAATGGCACCCCTATCTATAGGTACGAACACTCCATTCTTCTATAGAAAGTTACAGAAGTCCTATACAATATCCTTGTTCGCAGGAGCCTATGTTTCCTTTGTCTATCCAACAAAGTCCTCCTTTATACAGTACCATAGCATAGTGTCGTTGTATTCGCTGTCTTTATAGTGTACTATACAGTGTAATAAGAATCCGTTTAAGTCTTGTTGATTGACATCTTTAGAATTAATTATAGCGGTTTTCTATACCTCTAAGTTAATGTCGTCCTCGTACTTCTTTGGGTAGGTTAACGCTATAATAGCTGTTATTAAAGATTGTTTGACGCGTTTTAATAAAAATTAAGGGAAATGAAGGTTGTTTAATATGTAGTTAGGTAGTAATTGTGATCCTATAGTCTACAAAGGTATACTGAAGGTATTAAGATGGTTGTTTTGACGCGTTTTGGACATTAACTTAGAACCCTAGGTTTAGTAACACTTTTGACCTAAAGTACTTAACCAAATCTTTGTAAACGTGGTTGTTCTGCGTAATAGACGCAACTTGGTATCTCTTAGTACTCAGTGACACTTCTGTTACTAGTTTTCCGCAAGTCTAAGGTAGCACAGTATCACCGGGATCCATTCCATATGAGCGCATATAGCACCCCTGTATAAGACTGTCTCTTCTGTTTGAAAACCTAGCTGGTCTGTAGTTGACTGTGTATTTAACCACTGATCAGTGTTGGTTATATAGGGTGACTCACCAATAACAACTACTTGAGTAGGTTATAGTGATGTTGGTTAATAAAGCTTCTTTATTGAAATAAGGGAGGGCGAGGAGCGTAAGGCTCCTTCCCGCGCTAGTGCCGCGGCGGCACGTAACAATACGTGACGACCACTTGCCTCATTCCCGACAAAAATAATTAAGAAATATTATTAGTATAACTAATAATTCTGTGTGGCTATATAATATCCTTATTTAAGAACTTTAGTAGTGTTCCGTTTATAGTAATTTCCCTAAATGGGCGGTGGTTTTCTTAGAGTAGCAGCGAAGATTCTAGGGCATTTAATTAGAAAATCAAGGTTAATACTTAAGGTTGGTTAAGGTGCTAAATATTAGACTAAAATGGATTTTATATAAGTTCTAAGAAAGTCTTTTAAAGACCTTACTACACTAAAGTAAAATCTCCAGCAGTCTTAATATTTAAGTTAAAATTAAATAAATTCTGCCTTTAAATAGTAACCTTTGTTTAAAGAGGTAAAGTGCAATCTTTTTCTTAATGCAGCTAAGATATATTAGAGGAATTCTCAGAGACTAAGAGAGTATAAAAGTAGGTCTCAAAGGGACCAAAAAGTAAAGGTATTTTTTGGTATTTTTAAAGATTATTTGCACGGTGTAGGTGAATTCTTAGAGGATTAATATTCTTTATATTAGATTCTTTAAGAAACCGCACCGTTTCTCCTTTATCTTGCCTAAAGAAATTAATTATATTTTTCTATTAAGGATATACTCTCTTTATAGTTATACTAACATTTCCTTATAAATTGCAATCTCTTTATATATTCTTCTTTTAGATTAAATAAATTCCTTAGTAAACCCAAGAAGCCATTTATTTTAAACGGCAACTATAGTATCTTAAGCTTTATTTCTCATTAAACCTAAGGTTCCTCCTACACCCTAATTAAGCTGCTGCTTTTTTCTTTTTAATGGAGCCATATTAAGAAAAACAATTACAATAATAGAACTTTTAGAGATTTCATTAAAAATATCTTAGAATTTTAGATATTTAATTTTAGATTTATGTAGCGAAAATGGCTATATTAGTGGTTTTTTCTATAAACGCTAATTATTTTTTAGATTTCTTTAATAAAGGACTTACCCTATACCTTATTTTTACTAAAAACCTTCTAATTATTTTCCACACACTATAAGCCTTAGAAAAATTAAGAAATACTTTCTTTCTTCTTAGAAAATATCTTATCTCTCTAAAATTAACTCTTTTCTTTTGTTATTAAATACTAAAACTCCCTTAAATCCTATATAGAAAGCTATAGAAGATGCTAAAATTAACAAGGAACTTGATAAGTAATAAGAGATTTTAGTAGCAGAATCTAATAATTTTGTTAGAATTAACGAGTTGTTTGAAACTATATATTCTAAGAATTTAGTTAAAAATACTTCTATCTAATAAGATTATTCTAGGCAAATTAAAAAGTATATTAAATTTATAAAAAAGGAAGCCCTAAAGCTTGAAAAGTTCGTTAAAAAGCCAAATAAAAATGTTCCACCATTAATATGCCTGTGGATTCAATCTATCTATAAAAAGGCTAAACCTAGCTTATCTTCTTAGTTGTTATAAGAAAGTAAGAATAGAACCTAGTCACATACGCAAAAAATATATACAGCAGTCTCCTATTTCTACGCTCACGAGGTTTGTTTTGGAAGTGATTAATTTTCCAAGAAAAGTAATAGAGAATAGACAGGAAACCTAACACTTTTAAATATTATGGCAAGATATATAAGAAGTCTACATAGACAAAAGGTATATTTTCTTTCTCGGTAATACCAATAATTATTTACTATTTACTATAACTAACGCTATTTTATAGACTTATGTAGGAGAAACACAAGAAAGCGTAAAAGCAATTACTGCGTTAAAGCTTTAAGAGCTTTACGAATATAACGCAAATCTTAAATATACTTCTTAGTTATCCCATCTTCCTATAGGTCAAGGAGGACGGATTTAGGGAGGTATTTATTAGCGTATTATAATGAGCCTTATATATGCGATAGCTTTTGCCTATTTTCTCAGATTTAATAAGGTTCTGCGTATTAAAGTTCGGCATATTTAAATCCATAACCTCGTTACTAGAAAGGTTAAACTTATACTTAATTTTCGGAAAACATATTAAACAGGAGGTAAGATCTTAAAAATTTAAAACATAACTACCTAATTTTAACGGCTTTATAGAAATCCAACCCTTTTTTCTTTACTTTAACCGAGAAGAGCCCTGGCTTGATATACCCACTCTTCTACTTAAATGGCTAGATATCTC